>Ga0210384_10000020_pt1 | contig 260522 bp, 220 predicted proteins | sample IncBWH2MmetaG_FD_160574 | JGI IMG/M metagenome (GOLD analysis project Ga0210384, IMG submission 160574) | Forest soil microbial communities from Barre Woods Harvard Forest LTER site, Petersham, Massachusetts, United States - Inc-BW-H-2-M | ecosystem: Environmental > Terrestrial > Soil >... | reverse complement strand
CTCACGATCTCGAGCGCTACGCCGCCCCCTGCCTTCGTACAGGGCACAACAAGTCTTGGGTTCAATTCCAACTCGGACTCGGCGACATTCACAAGCAACATTACCAGTGGCGACATGATAGCGGTTATGGTGTCGGCCCAAGGGGCAGGCATAACAAATGTCACTTCTTCTTGTTCGGGCAGTTTCACGCAAGTTGATGCGGCGTTGAGTGGCGCTCTGAATGCAACCAGCGCCGATTGGTATGCCCCTGCCACTTCCACAGGCCCCTGCACGGTTACGGCGACCTTGAGCGGCTCAGCCGGCCATTCCGCGCTGCTCATCACGGAAATCAGCGGGGTGGCGGCGACGAACCCCCTCGATGCCCATTCCGCCATGAACCAAGACCAACCCGCGTTGGCCGCGAATGTCATCACCTCAGGGTCCGCGACCACTACGCACAGCGGGGATTACATTTGGGGAGCCACCGTCTCTCCCAACGACTCCTATGGCGCTGTAACCACGGGAACAGGATTCACGCTAAGCCAAGCTCTCAAGGGTGGCGAAACCATCGGAGAGTACGAGATCCAATCGGCGGCCGGGCCTGTCTCCGCCACCTTCACCGACACGGCTGACCAGTACCTGCACGTACAGACCTTCATGATGGCCTTCGTCCCATAGAAGAGACAGCCTTCAGGTTATTTCGTAGAGAAGATAACTGCCGGCAGCTTCAAGCGTGGGCGTGACTTGGATCCAGCCGCTGGAAACGCTCAAGGAAGTGGCGCGCCCGAGAGGATTTGAACCTCCAACCCCGAGCTCCGGAGGCTCGTGCTCTATCCAATTGAGCTACGGGCGCGCAGACAGCCCACTTTACCACGTTTCAATTTCTGTGCCCAAAAGAGCGTCGCTAAGGGCGCAAAAACGCGCAAAATCGGCATTTTTAGGGCAGTTAGTGAGCGTCAATTCACGCTCACAGGGCCGGGCTAAAACGCTTGAACATTGAAGGAATTCGGGGGCTTGAAATGCTCGAATGATTCGAGTATTTCGGGATTGCTCACGGGGTCCGCCCGGCGCGCTTTACCCTTGCTGCGAAGCCGCTTACACTGATGATTCAAATTTATGCGCGGAGAATGCATGCATCGAATTGTGGCGGGTGCGATTGTGGCGTCGCTGAGCGCGTTACTTTTGCCCGGCGTGGCTCGCGCGCAGGCGCCTGCGCTTCCTCCGCTGCCGGCCCCGGCCTCGGCGCAATCGTCCGCGCCCCCAGCAACGCCCGCCACGACGCCAGCGGCCGCGGATTATTCGCGCGAGCCGTTCGTCATCGTGCAGTTCTACACCACGGCGCGCTTCGAAAACGACGGCACGGGCAAGCGCGACGTCACCATGCGCATCCGCGTACAAAACGACGCGGGCGTCAAGCGGTGGGGAGAGATTGTCTTCGGTTACAACTCGTCGAACGAACAGGTGGATATTCACTTCGTGCGCGTGGTCAAAGCCGATGGAACGGTGGTGACCGCCGCTCCGGACGCCGTGAAGGAATTGACCGCTCCGGTGGCGGCCGACGCGCCCGTGTACACCGATTACAAGGAAAAGCACATCACCGTGCCATCTCTGCGTCCGGGAGACACGCTCGAATACGACATCTCGACGCGGCTCGTCACGCCGCTCGCGCCCGGTGAATTCTGGTTTCAGCACGAATTTCTCACGGACGCGATCGTGCTCGACGAACAGCTGGAAGTGAATGTTCCCGCCGACCGCAAGCTCACTCTCGCGTCTCCCGATTTTCCGTATGACAAAAGCAGCTCGAACGGGCGGATCACCTATAACTGGAAGCACTCGAACATCAAGCGCGCCTCCGAGGACGATGCGGCGAAGAAAAAAAAGGCGCGAGAACAGAAGCCGCCGGACATCCAGCTCACCACTTTTGCCGATTGGAAAGGCGTGGCCCAGTGGTACGCCGAGCTCGAACAGGGCCGCGCCGAACCCGACGCCGCCATCCGCGCGAAAACCCAGGAACTGATCGCGGGAAGCACGAACAACCTCGACAAGATGCAGGCGCTCTACGATTACGTCTCTAAAAATATCCGCTACGTCAGCCTCTCGTTCGGCCGGGGGCGCTATCAGCCCCATGCCGCGGCTGAGGTCTTCGCGAATCAGTATGGCGATTGCAAAGATAAGGTCACGCTGCTCGCCTCCATGCTCGAGGCCGCGGGCATCCACTCCGACGCCGTGTTGATTCCCTCCTCGCGCAAACTCGACACTTCCATGCCCTCGCCTTCGCAATTCGATCACGTAATCACGGCAGTGCCCCAGGGCGACGATTTCATCTGGATGGACGCCACGGCCGAAGTCGCGCCGTTCCGGATGCTCCTCTCTCCCTTGCGCGATAAATCGGCCCTGCTGGTCCCTCCCGATGGCGCCGGGAAAATCGTCCAGACGCCGGCTGACCCGCCGTTCCTTTCGACGCAAACAGCGGAAATCGAAGGCCAGGTGAGCGACCTCGGCAAGCTCGACGCCCATCTGCACTACACGCTGCGCGGCGATACGGAGTTCCTGCTTCGGAGCGTGTTTCGCAACACCTCCGAAAACCAGTGGAAGGAAGTGGGCGCAGAAATTCTCCGCTACGACAGCATGGAAGGCGACGTGGTCTCCGTGAAGCCCGGCGATCCATCCGATACGCGAAACCCCTTTGAATTGGACATCGAATTCACGCGCACGAATTTTCTCGATTGGTCCAGCAAGGAAGCGAGGGTCGAGTTGCCGCTAGTGAGCATCGGGTTGCCGATCACCACCGAGGAGAATGCCGACCCGATCGAAATCGGGAGCCCGCTCGAAGTCACCACCAAATTGAAGCTCACGCTTCCGGCGAGTTTCACGGCGCAGGCGCCCGTGGGCATCGCCGTGGCGCGCGACTATGCGCAGTTCCAATCCAGCTACAATGTCGAGGGTCACACGCTCACGGCCCAGCGCTCGCTCGATTTCAAGATGCGCGAACTTCCTGCTGCGCGCACCAGCGATTATCTGGCCTTCGCGCGCGCCGTCGAAGCGGATGAAGGGCAGGTGCTGGAGGTAGAAAATTCAACCACGGGCGCGCCGGCCATTCCCTCCACGGCGAAGACGGACGAGCTGGTCGAAGCCGGCGTCGCAGCCCTGAATGCGGACAATCCGAGCGCGGCCGTTCCCCTTCTGCAGCGCGCGGTCGAGCTCGATCCAAAGCATGCGCAGGCGTGGAACGATTTGGGGCTGGCCTATCTGCGCCTGGGCCAGTTCGACGACGCGGCAGGAGCCTTTCACAAGCAGATTGATGTGAATCCCTACGACGAGCACTCCTACGATTATCTCGGCGCCACTCTCGAGCAGCAGCAAAAATACTCCGACGCCGTGGACGCCTTTCACAAGCAATTGGAATTGAACCCGCTCGATCTCTTCGCTCATTCGGCCCTGGGCGGGCTTTTTCTTTCGCAGCATGAATACACGCAGGCCGTGCCCGAACTCGAAAAGGCCACCACGATCTCGCCCGATGACGCGCTGCTCCAGGTGAGCCTGGGTACGGCCTACATCAACACCGGCGCAAAGGACAAGGCCCTCACCGCGTTCGAAAAGGGCGCCGGGCTTTCGAAAAAGCCCGTTATATGGAACAACGTCGCCTACAGCCTGGCGGATAACAAGCTCGAACTCGATAAGGCGCAGCAATACGCCGAATCGGCCATTTCCGCCACGGATGCCGATCTGCGGAATATGGACCTCACGCACCTTACCCTCGAGGGCCTGGGTGAAGTGGAAAGCATCGGGGATTATTGGGACACGCTCGGCTGGGTCTATTTCCAAAAGGGCGATCTCGATTCAGCCGAGCGATATATTCGCGCGGGATGGGTTCTCGACCAGCACGGCGAAATAGGCGATCACCTGGCGCAAATCTACCAGAAGCGCGGCCAGAAGGACCAAGCCGTCCATATGTACGCGCTGTCGCTGGCCGCCTCTCATCCCGTTCCCGAGACGCGCGCGCGGCTGATACTTTTGTTGGGCACGAACACGACGATTGATAAATTGACGGCGCAGGCCAAGCCGGAGCTGGCGCCGCTGCGCACGCTCTCCGCCGGAAAATTGCTCCAGCAGGATGCGCAGGCGGACTTCTTCGTTCTGCTCTCGCCGGGAGAGAAAGAAGCGCACGCGGACGCTGTCCAATTCGTGAGCGGAAGCGAAAAGCTGCGGCCGTTTGCGGAGCCGCTGCGCGCGCTCGATTATGGCGCTGTCTTTCCCGACGCCTCGCCGCTAAAAATCGTTCGCCGCGGCACGCTCTCGTGTTCCGCCAAGACCGGCGACTGCTCCTTCACGCTGATCCCCCCCGAAGAAGTCCGCACGCTCAACTGACCATCCGTTTTTAGCGCCCCCAAATTACTCGATACATTCGAGCATTTGGTGGTTTCTGTCTGAATCAGTTCAGACCTTCGCATGACTCGAAAGATTCAAGCAATTCGCGCTCCTGAATTCCTCGAATAAATGCTTGAAAGTTCAAGCAATTCGCGCTCCCAAATTCCTCGAATAAATGCTTGAAAGTTCAAGCATTTTAAGGCCTTAAAATGCACTTAAATGTCGTTTTTTTGCACTTTTTGCACGCTTTTGACGCCTTAACGAGAGACCTCTCAGAATCCCATTTTCCATAGGGTTTCGAGTCGGTGACGATACACCCGAGCCTCGCGTACCCGTCACATGCCGCTTTCCGGGGGCCGAAACCACTTGTCCAGTGGCCTGACTAATCAGGTAGTAGAAGCGGGTGGCCGGTTTTATTGCACCAGCTTGCGGGTCTCCGTGTAGGCATCGAAGTGGCACTCGCTCCTGATTCGGTCGGGAAGCCTCTGAAGCTCGATCAGACGCTCGACGAATTTATGCCGGCACAGCGAACAAGGTCCGTTCTCATAAAGCAGCAATAAGGATTGTTCGGCTTCTTTTGGACAGTACGTTTCGAGTAGGTGTTTTATACCCATTCCGAAATGATGGAGATCTTCGGCATCCATCGGCTCGCGCAGCCGAGCCTCGATCAATTGAAAATCCCCCGTTTGGTAGTTGCTGGCGAGCAGGTCCGCTGCATCTCCTGCTCTGTCCGAAACGTCTAGGAAACTCAGCGCGAGGCTCCGAATTGCCGGGTCTTTTAGCCGAGAAAGTAGATCGACAGCGCGCCGCGCGATCCGAATATCACTGTGTTCGGCAAGTTCAAGAAGGCGATTCGCAGGAAGCGGACACTGGCGTTCGCGAAAAATACTCAAATAAGCAAGGATGCGGCCTTCGTCCGTTTCGGTGGTTAAATCGTTTGCGACTGCCTCAAGCTCTTCTATACTTGCGGCCCTGCTCCAAAAGAATAGATAGCTCTTCACCCCGGGCTCTCCAATCAATTGCTTCAGTGCAGGATAGTCCAGTCGGGTCGAAGGTTTGAACAATCTCCCCTCGCGTTTGAGGTCCGATGCCCTGGCAGTCTCTAGCATTCGCGCTAGACGGGGGCTTTCTCGCGAGGCGCGCTGGATCGCCTCATTCGCCGGCTCCGCCCCATCTCGCTCTTGAAGCGCAAAAACCAGGCTTCCGACCTGCCACAAATCATTGTCATCGATGTCACACGGGAAAAGGTCTGCTGCAAAATGTAGGGCGTCTATGCCGTCCAACTTGATCAGATCATCACAACAGTGCCCTTCTCTTGCGAATCCAGCCCGTGCGACTGCGTCGTACATTGCCTTCTTAATTTCAGAGTCTCCTTCTTGGGCGAATGGTCTAGCCAATTGGACGGTAGTGCCGAGGTCGAATTGTTCTGGATCTTTCGGTTCGGCGGTCAGGGCGTCGAAAAGCCCGGCGCGAAAAAACTGCTGGTCACCAACCGAATGCATCAGGTCTAGGTAATAATCTTCACTCCATCCTAAGGTTGAAAAATCCTCCGTCTCGTGCGTGCAAGCGTATAGAACTGCTTGCCGATATGGCTTTGGGTCGTGCGACCTCAGATACGCTACGGCTCGCCCAAGCCCTTTCTGCAGCCACGCATTAAACTCAACGATATCAACCATAGAGTTGTGCTTGCCCCAATTTTTTACGGGAGACCAATTTTTCTGAAAATGAAAATAGAGAGCACCGTCCGGCGGAGATTCCGCTCGAGCGGCTCATCGATTACGCGGGGTTGAAATGAGCGACGGATCTCTACCATATACTGACGAAGCCCGGATATGCAAGGGCATCAATCAGGCGTGTCGATAAGCAGATTCCGACCACCCGAATGGGTGGGTCGCCGCATCGGGTCTCGAAAAATGCGGTAATCCGACTTCGCTGGAGCAAGCAGTAAACTGAGCGGGCCGATAGAGTGCGCGCACTCCGCAACTCGACCCCGAGCGATGGGGGACAGCCCCTGTGAAAGCCCAGAATACAGCCTAGGAGTTCCTTGCGTTTGCGGGAACTAAAACGACGAGCGTGTAGGCACCAAGGGCTATGCCGAGGGGCCCGTTGGTTAAACCGAAGAAGGCCGCGAGCAGACCAAGCGTTCGCGCGGATTTTCCGCCGGACATCAAGGTGAGGCCGGCGATGATGGAAACAACACCGGCAACGATGCCTAGAATAATCACGAAAATCAGAAATACATGGAATCCGTCCATCAAGGCATATGGATTGGGGACCCGATTGAGCAGCGCGCCCCACATCACGGTTAGCGTGCCGCTATATAGAAAGACCCCAAGCGCACCGACAAGTCGAAGAAGGCCATATAGAATCCATAGAATCCCAAGTTTTCGCATGGATACTCCATAACATAACGCTACACCTAGACCCCCTGAAAGCAAAGTGGCGTTTCAGCGATTCGACCCACGAAGATTTCAAATCCATCATGCCATGCAAGGCTCCGCTCGCGTCGATAACAGCCTTAGCGGCGCGATGCGATTGCATCTTCGGAGAACCGTTTCAGATTCACTCCACGAATTATTGGGTTATGTCCGGAATGGAACAGATAACGTGGGACCAGTGGTTCAAAGTGGTACATCGGGATTCTGAATCCAAGGATATTGGGTTCGCGGAGGAGGCTACAATGTTGGGATATGGACTGATCGGAACTTTAGTGGTTATCGTTTTGGTCGTTTGGATCTTACGCGCTTTGTAAGGGCCTAATCGCATCGCCGATGGCGGCTCCGGCCGCCGATTGTGAACCTACATTTTTAGTGCAATCGTGGCGCTGCGTACCAGATGTAATAAGTCCCGAAGCCTGTGAGCAAGACGAACCACCACAGGCCCAGCTCGATCCGCATCCACATCTTCCAGCGCTTAAACCGCCACGATTGGGGGAGGATGTTGGTTCCTGCGACCAGCACGATGTACAGCCCGAAAACCTCGGCCACAGCCCCCAGGACGCCGTGGGCCGTGGCGATGGCGTAGTTTCGTTTCCAGAGATGGCTGGGGAGTCTCGGCAGCACTCGCTCGTGAAACGATGGCCACATCACCAGAGCAATCATCGGGAGGTTGAGAAGCAGCACGGCAGCCTGGCAAGCGCCATGCGCGGCGTAGCGTTTTGCGCGAGCCAGGAAGGCTCCGACGAGCAGCGCAATGCCCATCGCGATTTGGATCACGAGATTCAGGTCGGCGCCAAAACCTGCCCAAGTCCCGAGGAAACCCGGCATGAAAATCCTTTCTGTTGCGCATCCCGCCTGCCGCACACTCCAAAATCCAAAAGCTAAAAGGGCCTCGGCTTCGCTCGTTGAGGCCGAATCTTTCTTTTTGCCAAAGCGCCCGCAGAACACCGAAGCTTATTCATATCCTGCGAATTCCTCCGCGTGGATGTTTCCCTCAGAGATTCCCGAGTCCATGAGCATTTGACGCGTCCCATGAACCATTCCGCGGGGGCCCGCAATGTAATAGATGGGAACTTTTATATCCGGAATCCACTTCGACAGCATCTCGGGTGAGATTCGCCCCGTCTCTCCCCACCAGGGTGTTCTCACTCTTTCGGGTTGCGTGACCGTACAGATAAGTTTGTAGCGCTTGTTGTACTTCTCCATTTCCTGCAACTCTTCCAGGAAAGCTGCTTCCTCAGGGACTCGGACGGAGTAGAAGAGGAAAATCCTACAAGGGGATAGCGACTCGGTCGCATTCCAGATGAGACTGCGGAAAGGTGTGATGCCGATCCCGCCGGCCAGGAGCACGACCGTGCGGGCGCCATCCTTGGGAAGTGTCATGCTGCCGTAGGGGCCTTGAAGATGAAGCTCGGCGCCGATCGGCAACGAATTCAGGGTGCGTTTGAAATCCGTGGCGCGCAGGCGCGTGGCCACCATCAGAGTTCGTTCATGCGGCGCGCTGGCGATGGAGAAAGCGCGCGTATGACCTTTCAGATCCGAGCCGGACGGGGTGAGGAGGGTGAAATTGGCGAACTGTCCGGCCTCGAATTTGAACCCCTCGGGCTTCTCAAAATAGAACGCAGTAGTGCCGGAACAGAGCGTCTCACGAGCTTCCAAGCTTACCGTATAGCGTGGCATAGGTTTCCAGCCGCCCTTAGACTTTTTTGCGTCACAGGGTTCAATCGCCTGACCCGGCGGATACACACTGTGGGCATCCGACTAAGTACGTAACCCGGACCGGCAACAGTCCTCCGGACTTTTCCCCGATCTCCCATCGGTAACCGCCGGCCGTAAGTCCCCTCGTCATCTCTTGAAGTTCCTTGGGTGAGTACGCCCGCAAACAGGAAACCAAACCGTCGAATAAGAGAACGAAAGGAGTCATCGGAATCAAATATGTCCAAAGGAGCCGCGACCAACGGAAGGGACGCCGGAAGGGGACCAATAGCCATGTAGCGATGGGAATGAAGAGGAGACATAGCAACGTGAACGCGCGCCGCGCGGGCGCCTCAAAGATACCGATGCCCTGTCGCCTGCTCACGCTGTCCTGCAGAAGATGACGCGCCTCATCGGGGTTCAGATGGTGGAAGGAGGAAAAGAGCGTCCTGAATCCCTCGAGGTGTTCCGGGATCTGCGTAGCGTCGACCGATTGCCTGACGAAATGGATGTGATGCGCGGCCGGGGACTCCGAATCACGAGGTCTTCTTCTGCTCGGATACTTGTCAGTTAGGAAAACCTCAGGTGGCCTCGCTCCGTGCATTTCGAAATGGCGCACCAGGGATGGCCAGGGTCCGCCCGCCCCCGAGCACAAATCCAGCACGCGCTCGGCACCGCACCCCTCCAGACGTTTTTGCAGCAGTTGCGCGATCGGCTTATAGGTATTCGTGACGTCCAGGAGCATCTGCAGCCCGTCGACGACTTGGTCCCGGAGAAATTGCGGGAACCATGGTTGTTCGTGAATCTCGAAGAGCCGCAAAGGCATAGAACCTTCCCGCGAAATTTATTTCGTCTTTGACCCTGGCAATCGCGCTATCCATCGGACCCGGGGTCCGAAACGGATTCAGGCATGCGCGTAGTCGAGCGTATATTTCGGCTGGTTCGTCGCATGGGAGCCGGGGGCTGATTGAGGCCGCTGGCGCCTGCTGTGGCCAAGCGCTTTTTGCAGCACCTTGCGCAGTTGTACGCGGGCCTTATGCACCTGCGACTTCGAATTTCCCACCGAGCATCCGAACATCCGGGCGATCTCGCTGTGGTCATACCCCTCGACGTCGTGAAGAACAAACATCGCTTTGTATCCGGGGGCCAGTTCGTCGATTGCCGCCTGAAGAGTGATACGGTCAATCACGCCAGTGAGTCGCGGATCGGGACTGCCAAATTCCATGGGCGCCGTATCGAACTCCTCATCGGGCTTGATGACGGTCTCCAAGGATGTTTCCACCGGCGCCTTTTTACGAAAACGCTGCAGCACGATATTGACGGCGACGCGATGGAGCCATGTGGAAAAGGCGGAGTCGCCGCGAAACATGCCGATTTTCCGGAACAACTGCAGAAACACATCCTGGGTTAGATCTTCCGCTTCCGTTCGGTTGCCGGCCATGCGCAGGCACAGGTTGTAGACCTTTCGGCTGTGCAACCGGTAGATTCGGTCAAACGCGGCGGCATCGCCCGATTGGGCCAGCCGCACAACGTCCGCGTCGTTCAAATTCGCTATTTCGAATTGTTTTTCCTCACTCACCGTCTCGTCCTCCTAAAACCCTTTGCTCCACCTCGGCCGGCGGCGACTCAATCTCACCGCCGACCATCTGGTACACTGCGCGCGGAGCCCCATTCACTTTTGCGCCACGAGCGTGGCGTGCGTCTCCTGCGCGAGTTGGTTCTGCACATGCTTCGGGTATATGAATTCATGTCCTATGGTGTTGCCCGCATAGAACCAGGACATGATTGCCTGAGGTTGCGTGGACTTTTGCCCCGCAAACATGAACACAGAGTTTTCGGTTGCCCGTGTACGCTCGGCGCTAACCGTCAATAAAGTCGCGCGTAGCTTTGTCCGATCAGCGTTGTAGATACGGACCACGAAATGCTGGCTCCCGTTGCGGGGAAGCACGAACCAGTAGGTTCCCGCAGGCAGAACCTGCCCGGGAATTTGAACGGACTGGCTAAACGTGACCCTGACGGCCTGATCTTGTTCATCGGCGCGAAGTGCGGGCACCAGGGACAGAAACGCCAGCAAAAACGCGAGTGAGGCAAATTTCCTGACAACAGCGGCTTTCTTCATGATTTCTCCTTTTCTTCGTACGGGGGCCACCGACGCCCTCAATTGATGCGCGCCATTCTGAGTGACCATGCCCGTTTCTCCAGACCGTCTGGACCCTCGTTTTATTCCCGCATGCCCGTATTGATTTATTCCCTCGTTCGAAGCGCTGCTTGGAAGTACTCCCCCCATCGCGCGGACAGGGCGTGAAGGCGCAGTGTGCCCATCTCTGCCAATTCCGCTTTTTCCGCCTTCGGGTCCTGGCTGGCGTGCGGTAGAATGCCGCCGGTTCCCGGATTGCCAGACAAAGCACAACTGAGTGCGTACAAGGTCATGGAAGGAAATGAATTGGGAATGTGCCAGGAGCCATGAGCGGAGTTCAGGCGAGGCGGAAATAAAAGAGGAGAGCGAAGATGGATCTAGGCATGGTTTTTCTGATTTTTGTCATCTTGGTTGGGCTTCTCGTTTTGAGCATCGTCCTGGGTTCATTTTTCACAGTCGAGACGGCGCAAGTAGCCATTGTGCAGCGGCTCGGAAAATTCGCGCGTGTGGCCGGCCCGGGACTGAATTGGAAGACGCCGTATCTCGAGACCGTGGTTCGCCGGCTGAGCATGAAGGTGCAGCAATTCGACGTTCAGGTGGAGACGAAAACGCAGGACAACGTGTTCGTCCAGATACCCGTCTCGATCCAATACAAGGTGATACCCGACGGCGTGGAAGCCGCGTTCTATAAACTTTCCGACCCGGTGAAGCAGATCGAGTCCATGGTGTACAACGTCGTTTTGGGCCACGTGCCGAAAATGAAGCTGGACGATACGTTCCTGAACCAGGCGGACATTGCCAGCGATTTGAGAGATAACCTGGACGCCTCGATGAAGGAGTACGGCTACTCGATCGTGAAGGTGCTGATCTCCGACATCGTTCCCGATCAAAAAGTGAAGGCCGCGATGAACGACATCAACGCCGCACAGCGGGAACGGGAAGCCACCGTCTCCCGCGCGGAGACGAACAAGATGCTTCTGGTAAAGCAGGCGGAAGCAGAGGCGGAATCGAAACGCCTGCAAGGAGAAGGCATCGCGAATCAAAGGAAGGCGATTATTTCGGGGCTGAAAGATTCCGTGGAGGACTTCGCAAAGACGGTTCCCGGCTCGACTCCGCAGGACGTGATGCAGCTCGTGCTGATGACGCAGTATTTCGACACACTGAAGGACATCGCGGCGAACGATCACAGCAACACGATTTTGATTCCCCACACGCCGAATACGCTCACCGATCTATTCAGCCAGATTCGGAATGCCATCATCGCGGGGACAGAGTTGACGACCCATCCCTCCATCCCGCCGAGGCCAGCGCCGGAAACACAGCAATAATGAGGACGCGGATTTCGGTCTCTCGTGGCATCCTTGTTTCCGTGTTTCCGCAAAGCAAGAAGAACGGAGCGGCGCGGTTAAATTTGCCGGCCGCTTCCTTCCCAAGCTCGGACTGTGGAGTGAACGATGACGGCGGCGCGCTATCGCACAGATGATCTGCGCATCAAGTGGACGAAGGTAGTTCTCCCTCCGGTTTTTCTCGAGGAAGAGTTGCCCGCCACGGAGAAGGTTTCCGCGACCATTCACGATGCCCGCGAGCAGATTGGCGACATTCTGGCCGGCAAGGATCATCGCCTGCTGGTCGTCGCCGGACCCTGTTCCATCCATGACACGAAGGCTGCGCGCGAATATGCGGGCCTGCTGAAGAGCGCGATCGGCGAGTTTTCGAAGGACCTGTGCATCGTGATGCGCGTCTATTTCGAAAAGCCCCGCACGACGGTGGGCTGGAAGGGATTGCTCAACGATCCCTATCTCGATCAATCGTACAAAATCAATGACGGCTTGAGGCTGGCGCGGCATCTGCTGTTGGACCTGGCCGAAATGGGAGTGCCCGCAGGGACCGAATTCCTGGACATGATATCCCCGCAATACGTGGCCGGCCTGGTGAGCTGGGGCGCCATCGGGGCGCGCACGACCGAGAGCCAGGTGCACCGGCAGCTTGTCTCCGGCCTCTCTTGTCCCGTGGGATTCAAGAATGCCACTTCGGGGGACGTGCAGGTGGCCATCGAGGCTGTCTTGTCGGCTGCACAGCCGCACACGTTTCTTGGCCACACGAAGGACGGACAATCGGCGATTTTTGTGACTACCGGCAACCCGGAGTGCCACGTGATCCTACGCGGCGGAAGAAACACGGTGAACTACACGACCGAATCCGTGGCGCAAGCGTGCAAGCAACTGGAGGATGCGGGGCTGCCGCCGCGCGTGATGATTGATTGCAGCCACGCCAACAGCGGCAAGGACTACACGAGGCAGGCCGTCGTGTGCCGCGACGTTGCGGGGCAAATCGCCAAAGGAGAGCGGCGCATCATCGGCGTGATGCTGGAGAGCAATCTGGTGGCCGGGGCGCAGAAGCTCGTGCCCGGGAAATCGTTGGTGTACGGGCAGAGCATTACCGACGCCTGCATCGGATGGGATGAGACTTTGCCGTTGCTGCGGGAACTTGCCGCGGCGGTGCGGTCCGCGCGGGCGCCGCGCTAACGCGGGTCGCGAAGAGAGATCCTTCGGTCGTCCGCCGTGGCGGACTCCCTCAGGATGACGACCCTCGCCGGGCCGTCATTTAACTTCGAGAACTTCCTTTTCCTTCGTGGCGGAGAGGTCTTCGATTTTCTTGGTTTCGGAGTGGGTGAGCTTGTCGAGTTCGTCGAGCGAGCGCTTCTTATCGTCTTCGCTGATTTTCTTTTCCTTCTCGAGCTTTTCGACGGCTTCCTTGATGTCGCGGCGGATATTGCGGACGGCGGTGCGGTGATCTTCGAGCAACTTGTGGATGTGCTTGACGAGCTCCTTGCGCCGCTCCTCATTGAGCGCGGGAATGGGAACGCGAATCACGCGGCCGTCGCTCGCGGGATTCAGGCCGAGATCGGACGTGCGGATGGCCTTGTCAATCAGCGGAACCGCGCCGGGATCCCACGGAGAGACGACGATCGTGCCGGAATCGGGAACGTTGAGCGTGGCGAGCTGATTGATGGGCATCGGCGTGCCGTGATAATCCACGCGGACATGGTCGAGAAGTGCCACGTTGGCGCGGCCCGTGCGCACACCGCCGAGGTCCTTGCGGAAATCCTCGACGGCCTTTTCCATGCGCGTTTTGGCCTGTGCGATGGCGTCCTTGCTTGTGGTGATGGTGGTCATAAGGAAAAATATCCTCCGGCAGCGCGTCTTCAGGCCGCGGTGACAATCGAGCCGACGGCTTCGCCGAGCACGACGCGGCGCAAATTGTCCGGCACGTTCATATTGAAGACGATGATGGGCATTTTGTTGTCCATGCAAAGGGAGATGGCGGTCGAGTCCATCACCGCAAGGCCCTTTTGCAGCACGTCGAGATAAGTGATGCGGCGGAACAGCTTCGCGTCCGGAACCTTCTCGGGATCAGCGTCGAAGATGCCGTCCACGCGCGTGGCTTTCAGGATCACCTGCGCCTTGATTTCCATGGCGCGGAGCGCCGCGGCGGTGTCCGTGGAAAAGTAGGGATTGCCGGTGCCGGCGGCGAAAATCACGACGCGGTCCTTTTCAAGATGGCGCGTGGCGCGGCGGCGGATGAACGGCTCGGCCACCTGATGCATTTCGATGGCGCTCATCAGGCGTGTCTTACAGCCGGCGGTTTCGAGCGCGTCCTGCAGGGCCAGGCCGTTGATGACGGTGGCGAGCATGCCCATGTAATCGCCGGTGGCGCGGTCAATCGAAAGCTGCTTCTGCCGCGTGCCGCGGAAAATATTGCCGCCGCCGACAATCAGCGCCACCTGCACACCCATTTCGCGGACCTGCTTCACTTCCTGAGCGATGCCCTGGATGGTTTGGGAGTGGATTCCGAAATCGTCGGGGCCGGAAAGCGATTCGCCGGAAAGTTTCAGCACGATGCGGCGGTAGACAGGAGCACCGGGCGCGGCGCCGGCGCGGCTTGCGGTGTCTGGCTTGGTGGTCACGTGTGCTTGGAAAACCTCCCGCCCGCGCGCATTCTAACAGAGATTTACTAAGAGGATGCTGCCGGAGCCGGGGTTTCCGGTGCGGCCGTCGCGCCGTCCATTTCGCCCACCTTGAAGCGGGAGAACCGGCGGATGGTGATATTCTCGCCGAGCTTGGCGATGGCCTGGTCCACCAGGTCCTTCACCGTGAGGCTTTCGTCCTTGATGAAGTGCTGCTCGTACAGGCAATTCTCTTCGTAGAACTTTTCCATTTTGCCGCTGACGATTTTTTCCACCACTAGGGCCGGTTTGCCCGTGGCCTTGGCCTGTTCGGCGTAGATTTCGCGCTCGCGTTCGAGAATTTCCGCGGTGACTTCATCGCGGCGGACGAAGCGAGGGTCCGTGGCGGCGATGTGCATGGCCAAATCATGGCAGAGGTGCTGAAAATCTTCGGTGCGGGCCACGAAATCGCTCTCGCAATTCACTTCCACCAGGGCGCCGATTTTGCCGCCGGCGTGGATGTAGTAGCCCACCAGCCCTTCGGACGCGGCGCGCTGCGCCTTTTTCTGCGCGGCGGCCTGGCCCTTCTTGCGCAAAATGAGGATGGCCTGCTCGATATCGCCGCCGGATTCGAGAAGCGCTTCGCGGCAGGCGGTGAAACCCGCGCCGGTGCGTTCGCGCAACTCCTTCACGAGCTGCGCGGAGATATTTTGCTTTCCGGTATCGGGTGCTGTGGCCATGAATGCGTTCCGTTCCTTTTCGCTGGATTTAGACCGGGCCGGCTGGGCCGTGTCCGGCGCGTGCGTGGCTCGCCGGGAGCTACTGAGGCGTGCTCTTGTCGTCGCTCACGAGAGGCGCAACCACCTCTTCCGTGGACACACCGGTTTCTTCGGCGGGAAGCCCCGCGACCGGCTCGCCTTCAACGAAATCGCCTTCCTGCTTTTCGTAAACCTCGTAGGCGCTGGTGTCCACGTATTCCACGTCCCCTTCACCCGGCGCGCCCTCGGCGGCCTTCTGGTCGGCGATCTGCGACTGCTCGAACGACTGACGGCCGGAGAGAACTGCGTCCGATATCTTGGAGGTGAAGAGGCGGATGGCGCGCAAGGCGTCGTCGTTCCCGGGAATGACCCAATCCACGAGATCGGGATCGCAATTCGTATCCACGATGGCGACCACGGTGATGCCCATGCGGCGCGCTTCGCGCACGGCGATCACTTCCGAATTGGGATCAATCACGAAGAGGACGTCGGGGAGCGTGGCCATGTTTTCCACACCGGCGAAATTCTGCTTCAGGTGCTTGAGTTCGCGGTCGAGGCGCGCGCCTTCCTTTTTCGAAAATTGGGCGATGCGGCCGTCTTCGGACATGGCTTTCAGCAGCTTGAACCGCTTGATGGATTTTTGAAGCGTGGCCCAGTTGGTGAGCGTGCCGCCGAGCCAGCGATGGTTCACATAGAACATGCCGCAGCGCGTGGCTTCCTCGACGGTTGCTTCCTGCGCCTGGCGCTTGGTGCCAAGAAAGAGAACAATTTTGCCTTTGGCGGCTTGTTCGGATACGAAGCGGGCGGCATCGCGGAACATCTTCAGGGTTTTCTGCAAGTCTACAATGTGAATACCGTTGCGTTCGCCGAAAATGTACTCCTTCATTTTCGGGTTCCACCGTCGCGTCTGGTGGCCGAAGTGAACGCCGGCCTCCAAAAGCTCCTTCATCGTAATTTCGACTCCCAAAGAACCTCCTCTCGTTAAAAGGGGCGTTTTAAACCCCGGTGTTGCCGGGGCAACGTCCTTTTGTGCCGGTACCTTGCCGGCCGTGAATTTGCCCGTGCGCTTCCGCCAGCCTAGCGCTTGCTGTACTGGAAGCGGCGACGGGCGCCCTTCTGCCCGTACTTCTTGCGTTCCTTCATGCGCGAATCGCGCGTAAGGAATCCGTTCTTGCGCAGCGCAGGGCGCAGCTCGGGATTGAGCCGCGAGAGCGCGCGCGAAAGTCCCATGCGGACCGCGCCGGCCTGTCCGCCCACTCCCCCGCCCTTCACCTGGGCCTTCACCTCGAGCTGGTCGAGCATCTGCGTGAACTTCAGCGGCTCGATGGCGGCGGTGTGCCAGGCAACGTTGCGGAAATAATCGTCCACGGGGCGCCCGTTCACGGTGAAGAGCGCCGGGCCGGGCTTGATGTACACGCGCGCCACGGATTCGCGACGGCGGCCCGTGCCGTAGAAATGTTTTGCTGCGGCGGCTGCGATTGAACTCGATTGCGAACTCAACTTCCCTCCTGTTTATCCCTGCTTCTATGCTTCGATCTTTATCGCGCCGGCGTATCGTGCGTACCCGCAGCCGGCACATATGCGCCGGATTTTCCACCAAGGCGCACGAGTTTCGAAAATACCTTCGCGAGGCTACAGCGCGAGCGGCTGAGGCTTCTGTCCGGCGTGGCGGGCGAGCGCTTCACTTCCGGCATAAACACGCAGCTTCTTGGCGCGGCGCGCGCGGAGCTTGTTCTTCGGCAACATTCCCAGCACCGCTTCGCGTACGACCTCTTCGGGACGGCGCTGCAGGAGCGCGCGTACCGAAATTTCCTTGAGCCCACCGGGATAACCGCTGTGGTGGCGGTACACCTTCTGATCAATCTTGTTTCCCGTCAGCCGGATGCTCTCGGCGTTGATCACGACCACGTGATCGCCGCAATCCAAATGCGGGGTGTAGCTCGGCTTGTCCTTGCCGATTAAAAGGCGCGCGATGCGCGTCGCCAGCCGGCCGAGAACCTGGCCCTTGGCGTCCACCACGAACCAATTCTTGCCAACTGTGAGATCTTCGGCCTCGCGGCCCCTGGGGATATACGTCCGCATCTGCTCTGTAGCACCTTTCAGTCAATAGACAAACGCTAAGTCTATGCTACGCCGCGATTTCTGTCAACGAAGAGTGGGTGTGACCGTGCGCCGTATAGACTTGAAAGGCGGCGTGCTATAATCCGCCCAGTTCGCATGGCAAGCGCAGCAGCAAACTGCTTGCAAGCCTCAGCGGAAAGGCACCGCACTTCGTGACCACGCGCCGGAAGAATGGGAATGGAGCAGGGGAGCTACTTTCACAGGCATCGCGCAACACGCCCCGCAAGGAAGGAATCCTGCCATCGCAAGAAATTCGGGAGCTGATAGACAACGGCAAGATTCGGGCGCGCGCGGAGATCGCTGAAGGCCAGATACAGCCGGCAAGCATCGACCTGCGATTGTCAGACAAGGCGTACAGGCTCAAGTCGAGCTTCCTACCCAGCGGAACCACGCTGATCGATCCAAAAATTCGGCAACTCGCGGTGGAAGAAATTGACCTGAGCCGTCCCGCGCTGCTCTCGCCCGGAAATGTGTACATCGCGAAGGCCTCGGAATATCTGGACCTGCCGCCGGGCATGCAAGCGAAAGCCAATCCCAAGAGCACCACGGGCCGCCTGGACATATTCACGCGGCTGTTGACGGAGCGCCAACAGATTTTCGAGAGCGTGCCGAAAGGCTATTCGGGCGATCTGTATATTGAAATATTCCCGCGAACGTTTCCGATTATCGTCGGAGCAGGCACCAAACTAAATCAACTGCGCTTCTATCGGGGCGAGCCGCAAACCGATGATGAACAATTAAGAAAATTGGCGCAGAAGCGCTGCCTCGTGTACGAAAACGGGGGAACGCCCAATAAACCGACGATTGATCGAGGGCTGCACCTCTCAATCGACCTTTGCGGCAGCGAGGGAAGCATTGTGGCGTACAAGGGAAAGAAGACTAAGACTCCCATTGATCTCTCGCGCGTAGGGGCGTACGACATCGAAGAGTTTTGGGAACCGTTCTACGCGCAGGACCTGGGCGGAAGCCTCGTGCTTGAACCCGGCGATTTTTATCTGCTGGCCTCGAAGGAAAAAGTCAGCATTCCCACGGATTACGCCGCGGAGATGGAATCGTACGATCCCTCGATCGGGGAATTTACGGTTCATTACGCGGGCTTCTTCGATCCTGGATTCGGCTATGGAGAGTCCGGGGAAATTAAAGGTACAAATGCCGTGCTTGAGGTGCGTGCGCACGAGGTGCCGATTCTGCTGGAGGATAGCCGGGAGATTGGGCGGCTGATTTACCATAAAATGTCGGATCGGCCGGCCATAGTGTATGGCTCAGGAATAGGCTCGTCCTATCAAAAGCAGCACCTCTCGCTGAGCAAGCAATTCAGGGCGCCGCAAAAAAATGTCCAATCGGCGGTCCCCCTCTCAGCTTCGGCAACACCCTGATGTTATTCGATGTCGGTTCAGATACTCATATGATGCGACACTCGCGTTACACGAAGCGATTTCTTTGCGGCTTGATGCTCGGCGGTTTCTTTCTGCTCGTCTCCGGGGCCCTGGCCGACGAAGGCATGTGGCTCTACAACGCGTTTCCGAACGCGCGCGTGAAATCCAAATACGGCTTCACGCCCAGCCAGGCCTGGCTCGACCACGTCCGGCTCTCCTCGATCCGCTTCAACAACGGCACGGGATCGTTCGTCTCTCCCGACGGGCTGGCCTTCACCAATCATCACATCGCGTCCGATTGCATCCACAGCATCTCGACGGGCGGAAAAGACTACATGAAGACCGGCTTCTACGCCCCCACGCGCGCCGACGAGCCCAAATGCCCGGACCTCGAACTCGACGTGCTCGAAAAAATCGAAGACGTCACGGCCCAAGTGAACGCCGGGGTGAAGCCGGGAATGTCCGCGGCCGATGCGGGGCAGGCGCGGCGCACGGCCATGGCGGCCATCGAGAAGAGCTGCGCCGCAACCACGGGCCTGCGCTGCGACGTGGTGACTTTTTACTCCGGCGAGCGGTACGACCTCTATAGCTACAAAAAATACACCGACGTGCGCTTGGTATTCGCGCCGGAATTCGACGCGGCCTTTTTCGGCGGCGATCCCGATAACTTCACCTACCCGCGCTACGATCTGGATATCAGCTTCTTCCACGTGTACGAGAACAACCAGCCCGTGCACACGGAGAACTATTTGCGCTGGTCGGCGCGAGGCGTTCGTGAAGGCGACCTCGTCTTCGTTTCCGGCAATCCCGGCGCGACGGACCGGCTCGACACCGTGGCGCAGCTCGAGCTGATTCGCGACACATCCTATCCCTTCCTGCTGGACGTCTTCCGGAACGTCATCGCGCGGCTCCAGCAGTTCAGCAGCGAGTTGCCGGAAAACGCGCGCATCGCCGAGGAAGACCTCTTCATCATGCAGAACTCCTTCAAGGCCATAACCGGGGAGGAAGAGGGCCTGCAGGATCCGCAGCTAATGGAGAAGAAAAAGGCGGAAGAGCAGAAGCTGCGCGATTTTGTGGAAAACAATCCCAAGCGCAAGGCCGAGTTCGACGATCCCTGGGCGGAGATTCAGCAATCGGTGGACGTGTACAAGCGAATCTTTTATCGCTACGCCCTGCTCGAAAGTTCCCGCCGCCTGCCCACGCCGCTCGGCGTCTATGCCCGCGAACTCGTGCGCCTGCCGGCGGAGCAGGCCAAGCCGAATGGCGACCGCCTGCGTGAATACCGCGAATCGGCGCTTCCCACGCTCGAGCAAGACCTGTTTTCCACCGCGCCGGTGTACAAACCCGAAGTGACCATCATCTTCACGTATTACCTGGAAACCCTCAAAAAGAATCTCGGGGACGATCCCGCGGTCGTGAAGGTTCTGGCCGGGCGCTCACCCGAGGAAGCGGCAAAGGAAATCATCAGCGGCACGCATCTGGACGATCCTGCATTCCGCCACAAACTCTTTGACGGCGGCGAGGCTGCCATCGAATCCAGCGCCGACCCGCTCGTCCTTTTCATGCGTGATGTGGATACCGAGGCGCGCGCCGCGCGCAAGGAATATGACGATCAAGTGGACGCCGTGAAGACGAGCGGTGGAACGGCGATCGCCAAGGCGCGCTTCGCCATGGCCGGACTCGACTCCTACCCCGATGCCACATTTACGCTGCGCCTGAGCTATGGCGCCGTCGAGGGCTACCGGGAAAATGGCACGCACATTCCCTACTTCACGACCATCGGCGGGGCCTTTCGCCACGCCGCCGAACACGGCGACGCGCCGCCCTATCAATTGCCCGAAAGCTGGATGGCGCACAAATCGCAGCTCGCGCTCGATACGCCGCTCAATTTCGTTTCCACCGCGGACATCATCGGCGGCAACTCCGGCAGCGCCACGGTGAATCGCGCGGGCGAAGTGGTGGGAATTATCTTCGACGGCGATATTCAGTCGCTTCCCTGGGATTTTGTTTACAGCGATGAGCAAGGCCGCGCGGTCAGCGTGGATGTTCGCGGCATCATCGAGGCGCTGCGCCACGTCTATGGCGCCACCGCCCTCGCCGACGAGCTGACCGGCGCGGCGAAGCCCCCCAAGTAAAAAATGAATCAAGCGGGGCCAGCCTCCTGGCGGCTACCGGCCCACATGGAATTCACGCAACCCCGCGGGCGGCACCGGAATCTAATATTCTAGGAAGCGAGCCGTATGGTAGGCTCCCACCTAGAAGTGCTCTCCCAGGCACAAAGGGAGGTATGAATTATGAACCGTCTCAGCCTTCGTAGTTTCTTCATCGTGTTTGCTGCATTCATCGGTCTTTCTCTCGGTCCAAATCCAGCATTCGCCCAACATGGAGGCGGCCACGGCGGTGGTGGCGGCGGATTCCATGGTGGCGGAGGCGGTGGGTTTCATGGCGGCGGAGGCGGAGGCTTCCGTGGTGGCGGGGGTGGAGGGTTTCGTGGTGGCGGAGGCGGAGGCTTTCGCGGCGGCGGCTTTGGGGGAGGCCGTTCGTTCGGCGGGTTTGGCGGGTCACGCGGCTTTAACGGGCGAAGCGGCGCGTTTGGAGCCGGCCGCGGTTTTGGAGGCGGGTTCGCAAATCGCGGATTTAACGACGGTCGTTGGCATGGCTTCGGTGATGGCCGAGGATTCCGCGGCGACCGTTTCGGAGGTTTTCGTGGGAGGGGGGGCTTTGGTGATCGTGACTTCGGTTGGGGTTGGGGATGGGGTTGGGGCTTGGGCTTCGGCTGGGGTCCCGGGTGGGGCTTTGCCTGGGGCGATCCCTGGTGGTGGTACGATCCCTATTGGTACGGCCCATGGCCCGGGTACGGTTACTATCCTCCCCCGGATGCTTACTACGACGCCTACGACAATCCAGCGCCCTATAATCCCGATTCGTCGTATGACAACTCGCAGGGAAGCTATGAAAATAACGACCCCTACTACAACGATCCGTACTACGACGGCGGCTCCTATCCCAATTCTCCGAATGGCGTAAGCCCGAGCCCGGACCAGAGCTACCCGCCTCAGGACTACGCCCAGCCCGACAACGGGCAGCCCGAGAACGGCCAGCCGCCCGAGCCGCAGCCTCAAGCGCAACCTCAGCCGAATAACAACAACGCTCCGCCTCCGGATGCGCAGCCGCAACCGCAGCCACAGCCGAATATGTAGCCGCGCACAATTTCTCCCAGCCGCAATCCTGAATTGCGACGCAAAAAACAACAGCCCCGGCCGAAGCCGGGGCTGTTGGTAAATTGCGGAGTGGGTGAAATCTATCTAGTCGCCGGCGACGGCAGCCTGCTCGGCATCGGTCTTTTCGGCGTGAGGCGCGCCGTGCCCGTTGCCATTGCCGTTTCCGTTGCCATTCGCGGGAGCAATCTTCACCGGCTTTACGTTTGCGCCCGGAACGGCCATCTGAATCTGCTGGATCGTGCCGATCTGCACCACCGGCTCGCTCGACTTCTTCAGCACGAGTTCCTCGTAAATCTTGCGCACCTTGGCGGCCTCTTCGTAAGCCATCTTGCGCCGGATGCGGTCTTCCTCAGCGGCCGTTTGCGGAATATCGTGCTCGAGGTGGCGGACGCGCGAAGCATCATCCTCGTTGATCTTGAGGGAGTGCTCGTAATTCGCTAGGTCCACCTTCTTGCCCTTGGCGTAGATTTCGTGCTTGCCGTGCTCCTTATACCACTGGGCGACGGTCGCATTCTTGTGCATGTTCTCGATAATCTTGCGCCAGCCGACCCCCGTGTTGTAAGCACAGAAGGAAATTTCGCCCTGCTGCGTGGCATAGGGGATGATGCACATTTCGGTGCGGCGGAAGTCGTAGTTGAAAAGGTCTTGGAACCACATGCCTGCGATGAAGAGCATGTTCCACGGGTCTTCCTTGCGGCGCTTCATGGCATCTTCGTAGGTGCGGTTGGGGTTGGTGCGCCCGTACTTCTTGTCCGAATTCTTCGAGACCGCCCAGGTCTTATCGAATTTCTTCCAGATGTCCATCAGCTTCAGACTGGGAGGCGCCTGGAAAGGCTTGTAGTTGCGGAGCAGCGCCAGCATCATCATGAAGCTTGAAAACTTCTTGCCGCGGGCGGCGTCGGTGATGGCGGAAACGTCCTTCACCAGTTGTGGCGCATCCAGGAAGCGCGAAATCGGCCCCCATTCCTTGGTTTCCTTGTGGACCATCAGCGCCGTGCCCACTCCGCAGTTCGGATGGCATCCGCAGGAAAGTGCGCCCCACTGTGCTTCAGGGCCGTGCACCAAGTCCGCGAAACCAGCAAACGGCGAAATGAACGATAGCGGGAACCAATCGCGCGTCGGCTCGATCTTGCCCACCTGCGCGCTCACATCCTGGGCCAGATGCGACAGCGTGTAGCGCTGGCGAATCCGGCGTTCCGGCGTGATGTCCTCGTCGCGCCCGGTGAAAGAAACCGGCTGGAACGAGACGAAGGCGATCTTCTTGGGGTTCTCCATGGCGAACTTCACGATGGGGCCCACCTGATCGTTGTTCACGTTGTTGACGATGGTGGTGACCAGCACGATTTCGATGCCCGCCTCGTGCATGTTCTCGATGGCGCGGAGCTTCACGTCGAAGAGGTTGCCCACCTGGCGATGGCTGTTGGCGTCGTTGCCGATGCCGTCGAATTGCAGGTAGGCGTAGCGCATCCCGGCTTCGAACACGTTCTTCGAGAACTCCTTGCTCTTCGCGAACTCGATGCCGTTCGTCGCGGCCTGCACGCTGTTGTACCCGATCTTGCGCGCATAGCGCACGGCGTCAAGGAAGTACGGCGACATCGTCGGCTCGCCGCCCGAAAACTGCACCGACATCTGCCGGCGCGGCTTGATCAACAGGGCGTTGTCGAGGATTTCCTGGATCTCTTCCCAGCTCAGCTCGTGGACGTAGCCCACTTGGTTCGCGTCCATGAAGCAGGGATCGCACATCATGTTGCAGCGGTTCGTCAGGTCCACGGTCAGGACCGCGCCGCGCCCGTGCCGCACCGTGCTCGACCCATGCTTGTGCAGGTCCTCGTCGTTGTGCGCCGGGATATCGCGCCCGGGGAAGTTCTTCTCGATCCACTGAAGGAACTTGGCGTCCACGGCCATAAGGTCTTCGTACTTGCCGTGGATGGGACACTCCTTGACCATCCACACTTGGCCGTCGCGCTCGATGATCTGCGCCTTGATCTCGCCCACCTTCTCGTGAACCAGGTCCATCCAGTCCTTGGTACCGTTCAAAATGGCGTTGCGCGCGTCCTTTACGCAGTCCGGGCACAATGAGTCTGTGGTGCGCGGCCAGCCCAGCGTCGGCTTCGATTTCTCCCAGGACTTGAGCAGCGGCTTGTCGGACCATTTCGGCGTGAAGGAAGGATTAGGGTTATGCTTGTTGAAGAACTGGATCGACTCGAAGGCTATTCCCGCCGTCTTACACAGCGTCCAGTCAAATGTTTTCCAGATCTGGTTCTTTATTGTCTTCGGCATAGTGCTTTACCTCTCTCTATTCAGATCTCTATTTAAGAATGCAACCTAGGATTTCCCCGCTGGGATCGCCCTGATCCCGAAATAGGAAACTGCAACCCCATATCAGTAACCGGGTTACTGAATCAGGTTACCGTACCATAGTTTGCTAGGTTTCAGACCGGGCGTCTAGCGGTGAGCGTCCAAAGGCGCAATAGCCGGGTTGAGTGGCGATTTTGCGCATCGAATGGAACTTCTTTAGGTACTATAACTTACACGCCGAATTGCCGATCGAAACCTGCCCAACCACCGGTTTCGACTAATCCACATTCAGCGGTGTGCGCAGGACGCCAATGGCAAAATGCGCCAGATGCGGGGCATCGTCGTCGAGCTGAATCCAGCGAACCACGCAGTGCTCCTTCAAGTACTGGGAAACCTTCGTCTCGCTGACTCCCAGATGCTCGGCCAGGTTGGCTTTCAGGCCGCTTTCGGAGCGGCTGCCGCGCCCGCCCTTTCCGCTTCGCCCGCCGCCGCGAGCGAGGTTCCCCAGGCCCACCCGCAGCGTCTGGCAGGCCTCGATATAATAGGAAGTGATCAGATCAGAGTCCGAGAGCAAAAATACGCCGGGCCCGGCGGGGGCTTCGTCGGCTTCATCGAGCCGGTGCAACGGGCCTGCCACCAGCCTCCGCAGCATGGATTCGAGCCGTGCCATCCGCGAGGCCAGCGCGGGATCGCCCGCGCGCCCATGAGCCGCGCGCTCGGAAGGCAATTGCGGCTCCGCCTGGAATGAAGATGACTCGATTGGCGCGGGACGCGGTGATTCAGGCGCCGCCCGGAATGAGGATGGCTCGATTGGCACCGGCCGCAACATCGGAGGTCGCTGTGCGCGGGATTCAGCCGGCTCCGCAAATGCTCGCGTGGGAAGCGATGACGCAGCAGGCGCCCCTTTTCGCCGGCGGCCGCGCCCGCCTCGACGGCCCCTGCGGCGCTTCTTCATTCCCGCAGCCGTCATTTCCACCAATCCCGCCGGCTGTCCGCCGACCCCTGTAAACGCCTCGGCGCCCGCCGCTTCTTCCTGCGTTTCCGGAATCTCACCCAGAGCTAGGGTAGGTTGCTGCTCACCAAATCGCGCCTCTGGCGCAGGGAACGGTTCGGCGCCAGGCTCCGCGGCCATCTCCGTGCCGGGAGCGGCGGCAACGGGCAGTGCAATGCCCAGCCGCGTGAGCGCCTCTTCAGCCTTCGTCTTCCACTCCGCGCGCCGGAAACGCTGGGCGGCAATCGTGTACCATTTCCCCGCCTCGTCGTTGCGCTCGGCCTTCTCCTCGATCGCGGCAAGCTCCCACGCCACCATCGCGTCTCGAGTGCGCTGGAAAAGTTCGGAAAGTTTCGCGTGCGCGTCGGGGCTGTTTTTCGCCTTGCGTATGCGCGCTTGAATTTGCCGCCAGTCGGCCATGTGCAGGCATTGTAACAGCACTCCATAGCTTCGCCAATCAACTCTCGCTTTTATTCCTGATCTCCCGGGCGGTGGTGCTCCTGCCGGTCGTGGGATAGAATCAAGCCCGCGCCAAGGAGGGCCCGTGAGCTTCATCCGCCCGGTTTCGGCCGCCGCCATTTCGATCATCGCGCTCTCATTTTTTTGGCCGGCCGCCGTGCTGGCGCAATCCACGTTCACTCCACTCGACGAGTGGAGCGCCGCGGTCGAAAAAGGCGATGCCGCTGCCATCGCCGCCTTCTATTCGAAAGCGCCTCCCAGCCAGTCCCAGACACCCGCCGGCACTTCGCAGGACGCGGGCGAAGAGCCGCACTTCTGGGCGTCGCTCGCCGCGCGCGGACTCGCGAACTTCAATCCGAAGGTGCTTGAAATCGTAAGGCCGCAAACCGGAGTGGTCGCCATAGTGCTTCGCATCGAGTTCACGCTGCGCGCGGATTCGGGAGCGCAACCCTTTGTTGTCTCGGCGAGCCAAACCTGGTTCGATGAAGGAGCAGGGAATTGGCGCATTGTCGCCACGCGGCGTGGAGATCCCGCGCCCAATCCGCCGCGGCGCTTGCCCGAGCCCGCCCAGCCCAATCCCAATCTCTATCCCGCTCCCGAGGACGCGCCCGCCGATCTCGCTGCCGCGCTCGCCGGCGCCTCGACCGATCATAAACGCGTAATCCTCGTCTTCGGCGGGAACTGGTGCTACGACTGCCAGGTGCTTAACGCCGCGTTTCATTCCCCGGCTCTCGCCCCGCTCGTGGACTCGAACTTCCACGTGGTGCATATCAACATCGGCGAAGGGAACAAAAATCTCGATCTCGCCGCGAAGTACGATGTCCCCCTCAATAAGGGCGTGCCGGCCCTCGCCGTCCTCGATTCCGACGGCAAACTTCTCTATAGCCAGCAGCAGGGTGAATTCGAGGATAGTGTCCGCATCGGCCCCGCGGACATCAAGGCATTCCTCGATAAATGGAAGCCCGCTCGTGCAAACGCAAATTAGCGCTGACCGGACGTCGTGGATCCGCGACCGCGGCCGCACCCTGGGCTTCGATCTCTGCGGCGTAGTAGCCGTCGAGGAATACGCCGAGCTGGCGCACCTTCCCGAATGGCTAGCACACGGCTACGCGGGAGAGATGAATTACCTTCGTGACCCGCGCCGTGCCGACCCTCGGCTGGTGCTCGAAGGCGCGCGCAGCCTGATCGTCGTCGCGCTCAACTACAATTCAGATAAACCGCGCTCGACCGAGCTACCCTCCGCCGCGGACGATGAATCGCCCCGCGGATGGATTTCCCGCTACGCCTGGGGCGACGATTACCACGAACTGCTCCGCGAGAAATTGAACGCGCTCGTCGCCGAAATGCGCGCGGAAATTGCCGAGCCCTTTGAAGCGCGCCCCTACGTGGATACCGGCCCCATCATCGAGCGCGTGGCCGCCAAGCACGCTGGCCTCGGCTGGCTCGCGAAAAATACCTGCCTCATCAACCAGCAGCTCGGCTCGTGGCTCTTCCTCGGCGTCATCGTCACCACACTCGAGCTCGAACCCTCGCTCGCGCCCTTCGGCGAAATAGATGCCGCGCCTCCTCCGCAAGATCTGTGCGGAAGCTGCACACGCTGCCTGGACGCGTGCCCCACGCAGGCGTTCCCCGAGCCGTACGTCCTCGACGCGCGCCGCTGCATCTCCTATCTCACCATCGAGCTGCGCGGTCCCATCCCGGAAGAGCTGCGCCCGCAAATGGGCCGCGCCGTCATCGGCTGCGACATCTGCCAGGACGTCTGCCCCTGGAATCGCAAAGCCCCCGTCACAGCCCTGGCCGCGTTCGCCCCGCGTGAAGTTGACCGAAATCCGAAGATGGATGATCGAAATTCGCCGAACATTGAACCGTCGCCGCGAATTTCGAATGACGAATTCCGAATTTCGCTCTTCGCTCCAGAGCTTGAATGGCTGGCCTCCCTCTCGCAAGAGCAATTCAGCGCCATCTTCCGCGGCAGCGCCGTGAAGCGCGCTAAATGGCGTGGCCTGGTGCGCAACGCCTGCGTCGCCCTCGGTAATTCGCGCATCCAGCGGGATTCGCCGGCATCCCCGCGCATTGTCGCCCTGCTCGACCGCCTCGCCGCTTCCAACGATCCCCTCATCGCCGACCACGCCCGCTGGGCCCTCACCCGCCTCGCCGCGCCCCGCTAACCTGCCGAAACGCTTGCCGCCCGCCCCAGCACGTCAAGACCAGCGCGCAAGCAGCGCAACGGGAGCGAAGATGATGCGAATCTTCATGCTGGTACGTCCGTACCAGACGAATTGAACCGGGCGGTCTATCGCTGCGCCCAAGCCCCGCGCGCACAATCACCTTGGATTCGGGGCTTGTGCGGCGGTCCGGTGTAAGTCCAGGGAGGGCAACCTTCGCGGCATCCGGGACGCGGGACAATCACCTCGAGTTTCTGCACCTTCGTTCGCTCCATGCCCACAAGCGGCCGGCACCCCCACCGGCCGCTTCTCTTTCCGCTGCATTTTTCCACTTTAATTTCCGCTGGTTTTAGACGGGAGAGTTCGCTTCAATTTTCCGTGGGCGCAACCCGCTCCGGCAGGCGCTCGGCCTTAGTTCGGATTGCTGCCGCTATCGCTGGAGCTGCCGTTGTTGCCCGTGTCGGTGGAGTTGCCGCTGGAGTTTGTATCACTCGAGCCGCCGTTGTTGCTTGTGTCGTTCGAGGTGCTGCCTTTGCTCGTGCCGCTTGAGTTGTCGCTGGGCGGGGCAGCATCCAACTCCGCCTGCACCTCGTCAATCTTCTTCTGCTGGTCGCTGATTTCCTGCTGCTTGGACTCAATATCGCCTTGCTCGTCATGTAGCCGTGCAGCGGCATCCGTGTCCTTCGCGTAATCCGTCGTGCCGTAATACATCTGCTGGTCGAGCTTGTCCTTGCGTTCAAGAAGGTCGAGATCGGTCTGTAGGCTTTCGAGCTTCGCTTTGGCTTCGTCCAACGCGGCTCTGTCCCCGGACGCCGTAGCGGGTTTATTGGCCGCACCCGAATTTGACGAAGGACCGCCGGAGTCTTCGCTGGCGGGCGTTTCGCCCAAAATATTGATGGTCGCGCCCTTCGCTTGGGAAATGTTGTCGTCGTTCCAGACGACGGCCGCCTTTGGCTTCTCCTTATTCTGGGCGCGGGCGCGGCGCGCGGCCGCGGCCAGCGGATCCGCCTGCTGTGGCTGCGCTGTTTGCTGTTGCGTCTGCTGCCGGGCGGCGACCATCCCCCCGGGCAGAATCAGCAAAATCACAAGTCCGCATTTGGCGATTCGCATGGCGTTTCTCCCTACGGGCAGCATTCCCTGCACCTATGGTAGCCTTGACGCCATGTTCGCGCTGAACCTGATTCCCAGCGGCATCCAAAAAGACAACCCTGCCCCTCCCGAAATCCGTCTCCACCGATTCGCATGAAGCGCGTGCAGAGACTCGCGGCGGGCATACTCATCGCGGCACTCGCATTACTGGCCCTCGTCTATGCCTGCGACTATCTTTACGTCCGCTACCGCATCACCCGCCACCAATCCGGCGATCCCTTCGACGTGGTGACCATCCAGCCCACGTACGCCATCGCCCAAAAGGACGGGCGAGCCGAAATTGTTCTGGGCGATCCTGAAACGCAGCCCTGCGTCCACTCGCTCTTCGCGCATTTCGGCCTCACGCCCTGCTGGTATCTGAAGCGGACGAGTCAGAAGCCCGAAGTGATCGGCGGCGCAATCCTATTTTGCCGGGCTATCAGGGGGCTGGTGGGGGAGGATCCCCGGGCCCTTTGGCAACCTGACCTTGCGAAGGCAGTTGCGACGTATTCCAGCCGCCGCCCAGCGCTTCAATCAATTGAACGCTCGCGGTCATCTGCTGCATCTGAAGATTGACCTCCGTTTGCTCATCGGAGAGCAGGGCGGTCTGAGCCGTGATCACGTTGAGATAGGGATCGAGCCCCGTCTTGTATCGGTCCGTGGCCAGGTCCAGCGTTCTCTGCGCCGATTTCACGGCCACACCCTGCTGCTGCACCTGCTGGTCCAAGATGCGCACGGCCGCAAGGTTGTCTTCCACCTGCTGGAAAGCGGCAAGCACTGTCTGGCGGTAGTTGGCAACGGACGCATCGAACGTCGCGCGGTACTGCTGCACGGTTGCCCTGCGCAACCCCGCATCGAAAATAGTCTCCGACGCGGACGTCCCAAGCGACCAGACACGCGAAGACCAGTCGAGCCACTCCGTAAACTGGTTGCTCTCAAATCCGCCTGAGGCGTTGAGCGTGAGCGTGGGAAAGTACGCGGCGCGGGCGATTCCGATCTGCGCGTTCGACTCCTCCATGGTTCTTTCGGCGGCGGCAATATCCGGCCTGCGCTGCAGCAGCGCGGAGGGAACGCCGACGGGAATCACCGGCGGATTCGCCTGCAACGGGTTCGGAGAAATCGAGAAGGTGGCCGGCGGCTGCCCCACCAGTACCGCGATGGCGTGTTCGTACTGGGCGCGAAGAATGCCCACGCCTGTATCCTGGGCCTGCGTGGTCTCGAGCTGAGTCCGCGCTTCGGAGACGGATTCCTCGGAGTCAATGCCGGTGTCGTAAAGTGCCTGGGTAAGATTGAGCGAATCCTGATAAGCAGCCACTGTGCTATCGAGCAGCGATTGGAGCGCATCCTCCGTGCGCAGCTGGAAATAATCCACGGCGAGATCCGCGTGCATGGTCAGGCGCGTATTTTCCAGGTCGGCCTCGCTCACCTGCGCGGCGGCGGCTTCCTCTCGCACCGTATTGCGGACGCGCCCCCACAGATCAGGCACCCATGAGGCGTCGAATGGCAGGTTGTAAATCGCCAGCGTATGCGAACTTCCGGTGCCTGTGTTTGAGTTGACGAGATTGCCCGATGTGCGTGTCTTCGTAATGCTCGGGTCGGTGGTTAGCGTTGGAAAATACTGCGCCCGCGCCTCCCGGACGATGGCGCGCGCGGCGAAGAAATTATCAACCGCCGCGACGATGTTCTGGTTGGACGCGTCCACCAGATCCTCAAGCTTGTTCAGTTGTGGATCGTTGTACATCTCCCACCACTTGCCGCGAATCGCGTCGTCCGCGGGCTGCGCGACCTTGAAAATGGGGGCTTGGGGGCTGTTCGCGGGCGGGAGTTCCTTGTAAGCCGCCGGAGCTTGGACGGAAGGCGTATGGTATTTGGGCCCCACCGTACACCCGCCCAGCAGCGCCACACACGTCAGCAAAGCCGCAAATTCACTGAATCTTCCGCTTGTGCGTCCCTTCTCTTTATCGCTTCGCAAGGATTCGGTTCCTCTCTTCATCGTTTGCTTTCTAGTCCGCCGAGCTCTCCTGCGGGGCTGCGCCCAACCCCTTCTTGTGCGATCCCCGCCACCAAAGGCTGAAGCGGTCCATATATAGGTAGACAACCGGAGTGGTGAAGAGCGTGAGCATCTGGCTGAACAGCAGCCCTCCGACAATGGTGATGCCCAGCGGCCGCCGCAATTCCGACCCTATGCCCGTGAGCAGGATCAAGGGCAGCGCGCCGAACATCGCCGCCATGGTAGTCATCAGAATAGGACGGAACCGCAGCAGGCAGGCTTCATGGATCGCATCCTTCGGGGATTTGCCCTCATTGCGCTCCGCGGCGATGGCGAAGTCAATCATCAAAATGCCGTTCTTTTTGACGATGCCGATGAGCAGAACCAGTCCGATCATGGCCATGATGCTCAGATCCGTATGGAAAATCATCAGAGCCAGGGCTGCGCCCACCCCCGCCGAGGGCAGCGTGGAGAGTATGGTGATGGGATGGATGTAGCTCTCGTAAAGAACCCCCAGCACGATGTAGACCGCCAGAAGCGCCGTGATGATAAGAAGAGGCTCCGTGGAAAGAGACGCTTGGAAAGCTTGCAGGGTTCCGGAAAACAATCCGTGGACGGTCGCCGGCACGCCCAGGCTCTGCTGCAGCTCTTCGATTTCTTTCGATGCATCGCCTAAAGCGACTCCGTTGGCAAGATTGAAGGAAACCGTGACGCTTGGGAATTGCCCCTGATGATTTACCTGGAGAGGGGCCGTAGTCGTCTCGAAATGGGCCACGGTGCCGAGCGGAACCTCTTTCCCCGACGAGGTCTTGATATAGACATCGTTCAATGCTTGAGGGCTTTGCCAGAATTGCGGCGCCACTTCCAGCACCACGTAATACTGGTTCAGCGGCGTGTACATCGTGGAGGCCAGGCTCTGCCCAAATCCATCGTACAAAGTGCTGTCAATCAACTGCGGGGTGATGCCCAATCTCTCGGCGGTAGGGCGATCGTATACGAGAGTGGCCTGCAGGCCATTGTTTTGCTGGTCGCTATTGACGTCCGTAAAGCCGGGAAGCTTTTTCATGCGCTGCAGCAGAATCGGCCCCCATTTCGTCAAATCCTGCACGTTCTCGCTCTGAATCGTGTATTGATACATCGCCGAGCTGGCCCTTCCCCCAATGCGCAAGTCCTGGCCGGCCTGGAGGAAAGCGGAAGCGCCCGTAATGGACGAGAGCTTGGGGCGCAGCCGGTTTACGATGTCGCTCGAACTGATCTTGCGCTCTTCGAGCGGCTTCAATGCGATGTACACGACGCCGCTGTTGCCTCCGCCGGTGAAAGCCACAACGTTTTCGACGGCAGGGTCGGTCTTAACCAGATCCACGACATGCAGGACGATTTGCTGCATGGCCTGAAAGGAGATGTCCTGTTCGCCTATAATGCCGCCGAAAACGGTGCCGTTGTCCTGCACGGGGAAATAGCCCTTGGGTATGGCGATCAGGAGATAAATCGTAAGCCCCACCGTTGCCAGCAGAACGCTCGCGGTGAGCAGGGAATGGTCTAGGACCCAGACGAGCGTGCGATCGTAGGTGCGCACCATCCACTGGAATCCGCGCTCGCTCGCGTTATACAGGCGCCCGTGGCCTTCCGGCTTCTCGTGCTTGAGCAGCTTCGCGCACATCATCGGCGTGGTGGTCAGAGAGACAGCCAGGGAAATGAGGATGGCCACGGACAACGTGACCGCGAACTCCCGGAACAGCCGTCCCACGATTCCGCCCATCAGCAATATGGGAATGAACACGGCAATCAGCGACAGGCTGATGGAAAGCACCGTGAAGCCAATCTCCCGCGCGCCGCGCAGCGCGGCTTCCATCGGACGCATGCCCTGTTCGATATACCGCGTGATGTTTTCAATCACCACGATGGCGTCGTCCACCACGAAACCCGTGGAAATCGTTAGCGCCATCAAGGAGAGATTATCGAGGCTGTAGTGCAGCACGTACATCACGCCGAACGTCCCGATCAGCGAGACGGGAACCGCAATGCTGGGAATTATGGTGGCGCGGACGTTCCGCAGAAACACGAAAACCACCAGTATTACCAGACATATCGAAATCAGCAGCGTGCGCTCTACTTCCTGCACCGAAGCGCGAATCGTTGTGGTCCGGTCCACCACTACATTCATGTCAATTCCGGCGGGAATCGAGGCTTTGAGCGAAGGCAGTTCCTGATAGATGCGCTGGACGGTATCAATGATATTCGCGTTCGCGGCTTTGGAAACGATTACCAGCACGCACGGCTGGCCATTGGCGTATCCGGCGTTGCGGACGTTTTGTACGGAATCCTCGACGTCGGCGACATCCGATAGCTTCACAGCCGCGCCGTTGTGATAGCCGACCACCAGGGGCCTATAGTATTCGGCCGTCAATATTTGGTCGTTGGCCAGAATGTCGGCGGTCGTTTCATCGCCCGAGACTTGGCCCTTGGCCAAATTGGAATTTTGCGCTCTCAGCATGTTGGCCACGTCCGGCATGCTGAATCCATAGCCATTCAATTGCGTGGGGTTCACATCCACGCGTACGGCGGGAAGCGAGCTGCCCCCTACGCTCACCTGGCCCACGCCCTGAATCTGAGAAAGCTTTTGCAGCAGAATCGTCGAGGCGGCGTCGTACATGTGGCCGCGGTCATATATATTCGACGTCAAGGCCAGAATAAATACGGGCGCATCAGACGGATTCGATTTGCGCCACGTCGGGTTGGAGGGAAGGTTGATCGGCAGATAGCTGCGCGCCGCGTTAATAGCCGCCTGAACGTCCCGCGCGGCTCCATTGATGTCGCGATTCAGATCGAATTGCAACGTGATTTGCGTCGAGCCAAGCGTGCTCGTGGAAGTCATCTCCGTCACGCTGGCGATGTGGCCCAATTGGCGTTCGAGCGGCGTGGCGACCGCCGAGGCCATGATTTCCGGGCTCGCTCCTGGCAACCCCGCCGAAACATTGATTGTCGGGAAATCAATCTGCGGAAGGGAAGCGACGGGAAGGGAATTGAAGGCCACCGCTCCGGCAAGGGCAATGGCGGCCGTCAGCAAAGCGGTGGCCACCGGCCGGCGAATGAATGGAGCGGAGAGGTTCATCGTCAATCCGCCGGGATAGGCTCCGGGCCTTCCTCGCCGGCGCGCGCATGGGAAAATCGTTCGCCCAGCCGGTCGAAAAAGATGTAAATCACCGGCGTCGTGTAGAGCGTGAGCGCCTGGCTAACCAGGAGTCCGCCCACCATGGCGATGCCCAGCGGCCGGCGCAATTCCGAACCCATTCCCGATCCCAGCGCCAGCGGCAGTCCCGCCAGCAAGGCCGCCATCGTCGTCATCATAATGGGGCGAAAGCGCAGCAAGCACGCCTGATAAATGGCGTCCGTGGCATTTTTGCCTTCCTTGCGCTCCGCCTCCAGCGCAAAGTCCACCATCATGATGCCGTTCTTCTTCACGATGCCGATCAGCAGGATGATGCCGATCAGCGCGACGACGCTCAGGTCCGCGCCAAAGAGCAGCAACGCCAGAATTGCTCCCACGCCCGCCGAAGGAAGCGTGGAGAGAATCGTGATCGGATGGATGTAACTTTCATAAAGAACACCCAGGACGATATAAACCGTCACCAGAGCGGCCAGAATGAGCAGCGGCTCGTTTGTCAGCGACGCCAAGAAGGCGGCCGCCGTCCCTTGGAAATCCGCCTGAATGCTGAGCGGCATGTTCATATCTTTCTGGGCTTTTGTTATTGCGTCCGTGGCCTGGCCCAGCGAACTATTCGGCGCCAGGTTAAACGAGATGGTGACTACCGGAAATTGTCCCTGGTGATTCACGGAAAGGGCAGCGCCCGAAGGCTCGAAATGGGCGAACGTGCTCAGCGGCACGGCGGCCCCATTGACGCTCGAAACCGCGGGAGGCCCCGAAGAGCTTGACGACGAGCTGGCTCCCGACGCGGATGTGATCACAGCACTCGTGCCGCCCGAAGAACCAGCCACGGGAGCCAGCGCCGAGCGGACATAGATGTTCTGCAACTTTGACGGATTTTTTTGGAAATCCGGCGTCGTCTCCAGAATCAAATGGTATTGGTTCAACTGCGTATAGAGCGTGGACACCTCGCGCTGGCCGAAGGCGTCGTAGAGAGTCTGATCAACGCTCGCCATGGTGATGCCCATGCGCGAAGCGGTCACCCGATCAATCACCAGATTTTGGGACAAGCCCTCCGTCTGCTGATCGGTGGCCACGTCGGTTATTTGCGGCAGCGTCTTGAGTTTGTCTACAAACTTGGCGGTCCAGGTGCGCAGCTCGTTCGCGTCCGGATCCTCCAGCGTGTACTGATATTGCGTGCGACTCACGCGGTCTTCCACGGTCAAATCCTGCACCGGCTGCATGTAGAGCGTGATTCCCTCCACCTTGGCTAGCTGCGGCTGCAAGCGGCGGATCACGTCGGAGGCGCTGATGTTGCGGTCGCTCAGAGGTTTCAGATTGATCAGGATGCGCCCGCTATTGAGCGTGGTATTCGTGCCGTCCGCGCCGATGAAGGAAGAAAGGCTGTCGACGGCGGGATCCTGAAGCACCACGTGGGTCAGCGCCTGTTGCATCCGCGACATGGCGTCGAAGGAAACGGCCTGGTTCGCTTCCGAAATCCCCTGGATGATTCCCGTATCTTGCACCGGAAAAAATCCCTTGGGCACGAGGATGTACAGCAAGATCGTCAGCACCAGCGTGCCGGCGGCCACGAGCAGCGTCGCGTTCTGATGTCGGAGCACCCACTGAAGAGTCCGCCCGTACGATTCGATGATGCGGTCAAAGGCGCGCTCCGAAGCTTTAAAAAGGCGCCCCTGCTGATCGGCGGATTTGTGGCGCAGGATGCGCGAGCACATCATGGGAGTGAGCGTCAGCGACACCACGGCCGAAACCAATATCGTCACCGCCAGCGTGATCGCGAATTCCCGGAAGAGCCGCCCCACGATGTCTCCCATGAAGAGTAGCGGGATCAGCACGGCGATCAGCGAAATGGTCAGCGAAACGATGGTGAACCCGATCTGCTCCGATCCCTTCAGCGCCGCCTCCAGCGGCGCGTCGCCCTCCTCGAGAAACCGGTGGATGTTCTCGATCATCACGATGGCGTCGTCCACCACGAAGCCCGTGGAGATTGTCAGCGCCATCAGCGTCAGGTTGTTCAGGCTGTATCCAGCGAGGTACATCACGCCGAAAGTGCCGACCAAAGAAAGCGGCACGGCGATGCTCGGGATGGCGGTGGCGGCCACGTCCCGCAGGAACAGGAAAATAACCATCACCACCAGCGCCACGGTCAATCCCAGTTCGAACTCCACGTCCTTCACCGACGCACGAATCGTCGTCGTGCGGTCCGTCAGCACCGTCACATGGACCGCCGCCGGCAGATTCACTTGCAGCACGGGAAGCAATTTCTGGATGCTGTCCACCACCTGGATGATGTTCGCGCCCGGCTGCCGTTGGATGTTGACGATGATCGCCGGCGTCTCGTTCATCCACGCGGCCTGTTTCGTGTTTTCGGCGCTATCAATCACCTGGGCCACGTCCGACAGCATCACCGGAGCGTTATTACGGTAGGCCACCACGACGCCCTGAAAATCCTTGCTGGTCAGCAGCTGGTCGTTGGCGTCAATCTGATAATCCTGCTGCGGCCCGTCAAAATTCCCCTTGGCCTGGTCGACGCTCGTGCCCTGCAGCGCCGTCCGCACGTCTTCGAGGTTCAGCCCATACGATGCCAGCGCCGTCGGATTCACCTGAACGCACACCGCCGGCTTCTCGCCGCCGCTCAGGCTTACCAGTCCCACTCCCGGCAGCTGCGAAATTTTCTGGGCCAGCCGCGTGTCCGCCATATCCTCGACCTGCGTCAGCGGTACGGTCTGCGAGGTCAGCGCCAGCGTCAGGATGGGCGCGTCGGCGGGATTGCTCTTGCTGTAGATGGGAGGCGTCGGCAAATCCAGCGGCAGAAACGTCTGCGCCCCGTTGATCGCGGCCTGCACCTCCTGCTCCGCCACGTCAATGTTCAGGCTCAGCGCAAACTCGAGAACGATGATCGAGCTCCCATCCGAACTCGTGGACGTCATCTGCGTCAGCCCCGGCACTTCCCCGAACTGCCTTTCGAGCGGCGCCGTAATAGCCGACGCCACGACGTCCGGGCTCGCGCCGGGATAAAAGGTGATCACCTGAATCGTGGGATAGTCCACTTCCGGAAGCGCCGAAACCGGCAGTTGTATGTAGGCCACGGCGCCCGCCAGTAGAATCGCCGCCATCAGCAGCGACGTTGCGATCGGCCGCGTTATGAAAGGTCGCGAAGGATTCAAGGAGTTTGATCTCCGCCGGTATTCCCGCCGCTTTTATTCGATTTGCCCTTCCCGCTCCCGCTCCGCACCGCCACCTTCACTCCATCCTGCAACTTGTCGAATCCATCCACTGCGATCACTTCTCCCGGCTGTATGCCCTGCACCGCGGTCACATCGCCGTTCGTCGTCCCCACGGTGACGGTCTGCATCTTGGCCGTCTGGTCCGACCCGATCACGTATACGAACGCGTTCTGCGAAGTCCGCTGAATCGCCGCCGTGGGCACCAGCGTGACGTTGCGTTGCGTTTCGACCAAAAGCCTCGCATTCACAAACTGGTTCGGAAATAGCGATGAATCCTTATTCGGGAAGATGGCTCGCAGCTTGACGGTTCCCGTGCTGGGGTCCACTTGATTGTCGAGCGTCAGCAGCGAGCCTGACGCAAGCTTCGTCTCCTCCGAGCGGTCGTATGCATCCACGGCCAGCTTGTGTCCTTGCCGCACTTGCTTCAGGATTTCCGGAAGATGATCCTCGGCCACGCTGAAAATCACCGTGATGGGCTGAATCTGCGTAATCATCACCAGCGCGGTCGTGCTGTTGGCCTGGACGATGTTGCCGGGGTCCACCAGCCGCAGTCCCACGCGCCCGTCAATCGGAGACGTAATGTGCGTGTAAGCGACGTTCACCTCGGCGTTGGCTACCGAACCCTCGTCGTTCTTCACCGTGCCCTGATCCTGATAAACGGCCTGCTGCTGATCGGCCACCTGCTGCTCAGCGATGGCATTCCGGGCGAGCGCCGTCTGGTACCGCGTCAAATCAATCTGCGCCTCGGCCAGCAGCGCCTGATCGTGCGCCAATTGTCCCTCCGCCTGCTCAAGCGCCGCTTCATAGGGTCGCGGGTCAATGTCCAGCAAGGGATTGCCTTTGCGGACCATCTGTCCCTCGCGGTAATGCACTTCCATGATCTGCCCTTGCACACGGCTGGTCACCGTCACCGTGTAAACAGGCGTGACCGCGCCCAGCGCCTCCACGTACACCCCGACATCGCCCTGGGTCGCCTTGCCCGTGGTGACCGGTACAGAGTGCTGCGCGGCAGATGCCTTGGCATTGAGGGCCTGCTCGGCCGCCACATGGTGCCGGTAAATTATGTAGGCGACGATCAGCGCGAGCGCGACCAGCACCCACACCCACCAGCGATGCTTGGTCCCCGGCGTCTCCGGTGGCTGCGAGAACTGTGTGGGTTTGTCCCTCTTGGGGATGGAGGTTGTCGTCGTATTCGAGTCCATGGGCGTGGGCATGTTGGAAGTCTCAATTCTCCTTGTTCTGTGGCTCGCTATATATAATGTCATTTGACGGCGGATTGCCAGTTTCCGTGACGCCGCCCAGGCCCCCCCCCTCCACGAGGGCGGTGAAAAACACAACGACATCGCCACCCCCAGCCTCATCGAGCTCTGGATTGACCAGCCGGAACGCCGCGCTGTCTTTCACCGCATCTCTCGAAAAAAGGGTGCGCCGTTGCCTCGTCAGGACCATCCAATCTTCGGGATAGCCACATCACGAAAGGAGATTCGCAATGCCCTACATTACCGTCGGCAAGGAAAATTCGAGCAACATTGAATTGCACTACGAAGACCACGGCTCCGGTCAGCCGGTTGTCCTGATTCACGGGTATCCGCTGAGCGGCGCCTCCTGGGAAAAGCAGGTGCCAGCCCTGCTCGCTGCCGGCTATCGCGTCATCACCTACGACCGCCGGGGATTCGGCAAGTCCAGCCAACCCACCACGGGCTACGACTACGATACTTTCGCCGAGGACCTTCGCAAGCTCGTCACCCATCTCAATCTCCGTGATTTCGTCTTGGGCGGGTTCTCGATGGGCGGCGGCGAAGTCGCGCGGTACATCGGAAAATACGGCTCGGAGAACGTGAGCAAAGCGGTGATTCTTTCCGGAGTGCCGCCCTATCTGCTCAAGACGCCAGACAATCCAGAGGGCGTGGACCAAAGCGTCTTCGATGGAATCGAAACCGCCATCAAGGCTGACCGCTACGTGTTCTTCACCGAGTTCTTCAAGAATTTCTACAACACCGATGTTCTGCTCGGAAAGCGCGTCAGCGAGCAAGCTGTGCAGGCAAGTTGGAACGTCGCCGTCGGCTCCTCTGCCACAGCCACGCTCGTATGCGTGAGCACCTGGTACAGCGACTTCCGTAAGGATGTAGCACGCATCGACGTTCCCACGCTGGTCATGCACGGCGATGCCGACCGCATTCTTCCCATCACCGCCGCGGGCCTGCGAACCGCGAAACTTATCAAGGGTGCCCGCATGGTAGTCGTGGAGGGTGGGCCGCACTGCATCACCTGGACCCACACCGACATCGTCAACCGCGAACTCCTGAACTTCCTCGGGGAGGAAGAGCCCGCGCGGAAGTCAGCCTCTGCTCCCAGATAGCCGAAGTTCAGCGCACCGTGGCGGGCCGCAACCCAACTTGCGGCCTGCCCGGGCCCCTAAATCGGTAACCCGAGGAGCCGTTCAATAATCCAATTTACTGTGGGGGCAAGCGCCCGGCAGCCTCCGGCATGCTCGGTCCATTGTGTCGAACGCGGAGGAAAATATGAGCCTACAAAAGCTTCTTGGAACCGTCACTCTACTTGTCATTCTCCTTGCTGCTTTATTCCCCTCAAGTGTTGTTGCGCAGAGCAATCAGGTGCTGGGCGAAGTGGATATCGAGGGAACAACTAAATTGGAGAAGTCATCCGGCGTCTGGGTGGATGGCCAATACCTCGGCTACGTCAGCGAATTGAAGGGCGACAAGAGAATTCTGCTCCTCCCCGGCGCCCACGAAATTGACATTCGCCAGACCGGTTATTTGGACCAAGTGCGAAACATCATCGTCGAGCCGGCCAAGACAACCACGATTGTCGTCAGCATGCAGAAGGACCCCAACGCCATATTCCCTTCCGGAGAAACTTCCCAAGTCAATTTGAAGGTCACGCCGGAACGTGCCGCCGTTTTCGTTGACGGGCAATTTGCGGGAACCGCCCGGGAGTTTGGCGGCCACTTCCACTCCATGGTGATCGCCCCTGGCCACCACCACGTTCGCATCGCGCTCGCCGGCTATCAGGATTTCTCCACCGAAATCAACGTGCGCCCCCGTCAAAAATTAACCATCAAGACGGACCTGCTTCCCGGCAGCATCACCCAGGCCCCGCCTGCAATCAAAAGCAATTAACTTCGCTTTCCGGAGGGAGCCTTGCTCTTGCCTTTGAATTTTCGGTTGCCCCATCCTTTGCGCCGTTTGCAAAGGGTGGGCTGTTCGCATCCTCAACTCTCATTTTTTTCTCGAATCCCGTCTCCGCCTCCACACATCTACTTGTTTGCCAAACTATCTGGTTCAAAAGACATCATCAGGAAACGGAGAACAGCATGGCCAAACTTACAGGTCAAGTCGCGGTTGTAACCGGCGCTTCGAAGGGTCTCGGCGCGGGAATCGCCAAGGCGCTCGCCGCCGAAGGCGCGTCGGTGGTGGTGAATTACGCTTCGAGCAAGGAAGGTGCGGACCGCGTCGTACAGGAAATCACGTCCAAGGGAGGCAAAGCCATCGCCGTGCAAGGCGACGTCTCGAAACAGGCGGACATCACGCGGCTCTTCGCCGAAACCAAGAAAGCCTACGGCAAACTCAACATCCTCGTGAACAACGCCGGTATTTATGAATTCGCGCCGCTCGAGGGCACCACCGAAGACCTTTTCCATCGCCAATTCAATCTCAACGTGCTCGGCCTTTTGCTCACCACAAAGGAAGCCGTCAAACTCATCGGCCCCGAAGGCGGGAGCATCATCAACATCGGCTCCGGCATCAGTACGTTTCTGCCGCCCAACACCTCGATCTACTCGGCCACGAAAGCTTCCGTCGATGCCATCACCGCAGTCCTCGCCAAGGAATTGGGCCCGCGCAAGATTCGCGTCAACTCTATCAACCCCGGCTTGATCCAAACCGAAGGAACTCACACACAAGGCAGCGACGAGGGTTATTTCCGTGAATTGGTCGAAAAGCAATCGCCTCTTGGCCGCATCGGCCAGCCCGACGACATTTCGCCCACGGCCGTCTACCTCGCCTCCTCCGACTCGAAGTACATGACCGGCGAAACCGTCCGCGTCACCGGAGGGATTTAAATCCAAAGGCGCCTCGCTTTTGCCTTTGAATTTTCGGGTGCCCCACCTTTACGCCGTTTGCAAAGGGTGGGCTCCTCGGTTGCCGTGGCAGGCGCTTTATTCCTGTTCAGCCCTGTAGGGGCGAAAGAAGTTAGCCCAGGGTGTCAACCCTGGATAGGCATAACAAATTCGTCCGAGCGCCGTAGGTGCGGCACAATCCGTGCGCATATCGCCTTCAAAATCAACTACGTACCGTCCCTTAGTATGGGAATTATATACTTGACTCCCTTTCTTCTATAAATCCTTCAAAATCAACGAAATCTTGATTAATACGAATAGTGTGCAAAATGGGGCAGTTTTGCGATTAGTAGCAGTTTCATTCTGACCTAGTGAAAAGGAAAGAACTCACAGCCAAGCAATTATCGTCAGTTCGATGCCCTACGTGCGGCGTGGCTGCTGGACGGCGTTGTGTTCTGAATTCAGGTGGGTTTCGTTCAGAACCGCACGTTGATCGGAAATTTGTCGCTACTGACGCTCTCAAGAAAACTCAGGGTTTAAAGCGCGTATACTCCTAATTGAGCCACGGCTGTTTCCCGACATAACTTCTCCGTTGACTGCGCCGTGTAACAGCGGCACGCGGCCTACGGTCGCGGAAAGGAGACAGCCATGAGAAATAAAACACTCAGCCGTCTTAAGGTGGTAGTCGTTTGGCAAGCGACGATACTTAAAAGCGGCGTCATGCTTTACATACCGCACTATATAGTGTTGGTGTAAGGCTTTAGGGATTCGGGCCGTGGCTCAAAGGATTCATTTGACAAACAGCAAGCCTTGTTATATATTCCGGTCGTGCTCAAGTGCCCACATTGCGGTAAACCAATTTCAGACACTATTATTACCGCCCATTCTGGCAAGATAGGCGGCAAGGAAACAGCCAAGCGCGGACCGGATTACTTTCGCAAGATCGCGGCCATGAGAAAGAATCGCCGGGGCGGCAGACCTAGAAAAGCTAGACCCTAAAACACGTTAATTAAAGCCACCCACCCAAGAATCCGATATTTCCTAACGTTACTTTGGTAGGCCGAATTATCGCAGCAATTGTGAGGCTAACATCGGCGGGGTTCCTCAAAGGTTGCAGTAGCCTCTCAGTCTGAATTTGAAAGCCTGTTATCAGGGAATCGTCTTCAAGCAAACAATAGAATGGATTTTCATTTGCTTCGGGGGCTAGTCCAGTTAATTGATTGGCATGAATAGGGACCGTGAGACTATCAAACAGCGTTTTGATTCGATTGTCTATATCTCCACCCGGTTGAATCACTGTTCCGGGCGCTTCATCCCGATATAGTGTAATCTCCAAGAAACATGATAAATGGAAATGCCGCGAACAGATGGGAACAAACCTAAACCCGCCCCTATCCATACGAATATTCTCAATAGGCGCTCTACCAGTATTCACTTCAACTTCATCTAAACCATTTAGTGCTTCGTCTATTTGCCAATATCTGGCTAGCTGAGGAAGAAAGACTTTGCGGATCGTGTGCTTCTCTCGGGCATCCCCGTTTGATGGAAGCGGGCCGGTATATGTGAGCACAAAGCGCATTGCCCCCAATTCTGCCACACAACGGTTTATATCCATATATTTCCCCCATTTTTCGCTTGACATAACAGCAAGCCTTGCTGTAGTATTTGGCTCAGAGGACAACCCAATGAGCCGAAGCACAATCAGCACCTTTCAGCTTTTTGAATTGTTTCCCGATGTTGATACGGCCAGAAAATATCTCGAATCACGCCTATGGCCCAATGGCGTGACCTGTCCCAAGTGCAAAAGTAAAGAACGCATCGGGACTCGCAAGGACGGTTTCTACCGCTGCCATGTCTGTAAACTGGACTTTACCGTGCGAACCGGGACCATTTTTGAGCGGTCGCACGTTCCCCTGCACAAGTGGATTTACGCCATGTATCTGCTTGTGACCGCACGCAAGGGCATTTCCTCGCTGCAACTCGGCAAAGAGATTGGTATCACGCAAAAATCGGCTTGGTTCGTCCTACAGCGGCTCCGCGAGGCTTGCGGCAACGATCTGACCATGCTGCGCGGCATCGTCGAAATGGACGAGGCATATCTTGGCGGTCTGGAAAAGAGCAAACACGAAAGCAAGAAACTCCGGGCTGGCCGTGGCGGAGTTGGCAAGATAGCGGTAATCGGTATGCGGGAACGCGGCGGACGGACAAAGGCGCTATCCGTTCCCGAAGTTGACCGGCGCACGTTATATCTTGCCGCGATGCGAAACATCGAAAAGGGTTCTGCAATACACACGGATGAAAGCAAGGGCTACGTGGGCATCAACCGCCTATCCTATGACCACCAGACAATCAATCACGGAAAAGGAGAATACGTTCGCAAGGGCGTTACCACCAATAACGTGGAAAGCGTATTCGCCGTAATGAAGCGCGGGTTGCATGGCGTTTATCACCACGCCAGTCCTAAGCACATTGACCGCTACATAGATGAATTCACATGGCGCTTAAACGATGGCAACGTGAAGCGGCACTCACTGGAGAGGCTCGCCAGCTTCGTAGATGCCGTTGCGGGCCGTCGAATAACCTACAAGGCACTGACTGCATAGTGTGATATATAAAAAGCGGGGTTATGGTGTAGCTGGCAACACAACCGACTTAAAATCGGCTATCGGGGGTTCAAATCCCCTTAACTCCACCGAAGGGCGGCTCTTTAGTCGGGGCCGCCCCTACACAACCCCGCTAGGGTTTGTAGTACATCCACCAGCGTTCTAAATTTCATTATTTCAAGGCACGAACGCGACGCCATGAAAAACCCGCTAGAGATCGTCAACCTGATAACCGACAAGGTTCTGGCCTACAAACCCAAGCGGAAAAAGAAGAAACGCCAGAGACGCAAAAAACGAATCGTTTTAGCTCCCAAAGGAGGCATCAAATGGTAGTTACCGGATGGCGCGTTCTAGTTCGCGGCCTATTGAATATGGCGATAGTGGCTGCTCTTTTTGGCTATTGGCAGCAAAACGTGTGGGCCGGGGTATTTATGATGTCTTTCCTTCTTCTGCTAGACAAATGCTTTCGGTTCTTGTATGTGGCAATCGTGAGCGCCCAACAAGAGTGATTCGTTCATTTCCAATCAAAGGATAGCACCGCATGACCGATAAATTCACTCCGGCACAAATGACGCGATTTAGGGAATTCCTTCGATGGTTTTGCAAAACAACTCTTGCTCCACTCCACCGAGAGCTGGTGATTAAATCTTCGGTTATAAATATGCTTAAAGCGGCTTATCCTGACCGTTCGCCAACCGAGCCGCTTGCTCCGACAATAGACGCTGCTCTAGCTTACGTACAAGCAAAGCCCGAATTTCAGACCGCGATTCAGCTTGAATTTCAACAATTTCAGGAAAGGCTAATTCAGTCAATTCCTGAAGGCGGCCCTGACTCGGAATCAGAGAATATGAAGTGGCTTCGGGATTGGAAACCAACTGGTCTTTTGAATTAATAGGCATAAACTCTTTCTTTTCAGGCGTGGGGGAGTTAACTATATAATTCCCCTTAGTATTGTATTGACAAATGAGTACTTCCATACTACAGTTGTTTGCTTTTGTTGCGCGCACCCTATCCGCTGGGGGCGCTCAACCTTTGAAATACCGTGCCGCGGAGAGAGGAGATTTCTGTGTCCCTGATGACGCGTTCTTAGTCTCACAGCATCCACGCAGGTCCCATACAGGGACCTTCCAGCGGCCAGATTCTAATCGACACAAATCGGGGGCCGTGCAAAGACGAAAAGCGAAGACCTAGCGAAGATCCTGGCCGCGCTTCGGTTGACACCACCCAAGCTCCCGCCGTATCGTCGTTGTTCCTTCTCTCGGTCAAACAACCATGAAGATTCTGGTCATCGGCAGCGGCGGTCGCGAGCACGCCATCGTCTGGAAACTGCGGCAAAGCCCTGCGGTCCAAAAGCTCTGGTGCGCGCCCGGCAACGGCGGCATCTCGAATGACGCTCAATGCATCCCGCTCGATCTCAATGACGTGGTAGCCGCCGCCGACCTCGCCTCCGAACTCGGCGCGGACCTCACCATCGCCGGCCCCGAGCTCCCGCTGGTCCTCGGTATCGCCGATGAATTTGCCAGTCGCGGCCTCGCGCTGCTCGGCCCAGGCCGGCATGCGGCGCAGCTCGAAGGCAGCAAAATCTTTTCCAAGCAATTTATGGAGCGCCACGGCATCCCCACCGCCGCCGTGCGCGGCATCTGCGATTCTCTCGCCGGCGCCCTCGCAGCGCTCGATTCCTCGGATGGACCGTGCGTCATCAAGGCGGACGGCCTTTGCGCCGGCAAGGGCGTGCTCGTCACGTCTTCGCGCGCCGAAGCCCGCGCCTTTGTCGAGCGATTGATGGCCACGCCCGCATTCGGCGATGCCGGCAAGCGCGTTCTAATCGAGGAAACCCTCGCGGGCCAGGAACTTTCCTACATCATTCTCACCGACGGCGAAAATTTAATCCCCATGGCCCCGGCGCGCGATCACAAGCGCGCCTACGATGGCGACCAGGGTCCCAACACGGGCGGCATGGGCGCATATTCCACCGGCGATATTCTTCCCGCCGAACTCGAAAATAAAATTCTCGATGCGATTGTTCGTCCCACGCTTGCCGGCCTGCAAAAGGAAAAAATCCCTTACCGGGGTTTTCTCTATTTCGGGCTGATGCTCACCTCCGAGGGCCCCAAGCTGCTCGAATACAATTGCCGCCTCGGCGATCCCGAAACCGAAGCGGTTCTCCTGCGCGCCGATTTTGATTTCGCCGAAGCGTGCGCCGCAGCCGCGCGCGGCGCCCTGGGCGGCTTCCGCGCACAATGGCTCCCGGGAGCCAGCATCTGCGTGGTGATGGCTTCGGAGGGTTATCCGGGCAATCCCGCGACGGGAAGAAAAATTTCCGGCCTCGAGGAAGCCGCCAAAGTGCCCGGCAGCGTCGTGCTTCACGCCGGAACGCGGCGCGAGGAAAACAACTATTACACCACGGGCGGAAGAGTCCTTGTGGTCAGCGCGCAGGGCGAAAGCCTGGCGGCGGCCTCGCGAATTGCCTACGACGCGATCGGCAAAATAAAAATTGATGGCGCATTTTACCGCCATGATATCGGCCCCGCTCATCGCACGCGGGGCGTAACGCTTTAAGTCCATCGAGGTGAACATGGAAACCAAGCAGCCGGTGGCGCTGGTGGGAATCGTAATGGGTTCGGATACGGATTATCCGGTGATGAGCGAAGCCGGAAAAACGCTCGAAAAATTCGGAGTCCCTTACGAGATCGAGGTTGTGTCGGCTCACCGCACGCCGGCGCGTGCGCACGAATACGCCACCACGGCCGTGGCCCGCGGTTTGAAAGTCGTGATCGCCGCCGCGGGCGGAGCGGCGCATCTTGCGGGCGTGATGGCCGCGAACACCACGCTGCCGGTCATCGGCGTCCCCATGGCCACCAACACCCTCGGCGGACTCGACGCCCTGCTCGCCACCGTGCAGATGCCGGCCGGAATTCCCGTCGCGTCCATGGCCATTGACAAGGCCGGGGCCGTCAACGCGGCGATTTTTGCGGCGCAAATTCTCGCGGCTTCGGATTCGGAAATGGCCCGCAAGCTTGTGGCGCACAAGGAAGAATTAGTCCGCTCGGTCGCGCAAAAAAATGCGCGCCTGAAGGAACAGCTCGTTCAAAAAAAATAGACGAAGAGGGGGACTGGGCGTAAACAGATGTGCTCCTCGTTATAGCGAGCCCAGATCGTGTACGGCGGGTTTCTCAGGCAGTGCGGGTTCGTTCAGGGTTTTCCGGATGACCGCCAAAAGCTCGGCATTATCCACGGGCTTTTGCAGAAAGGCCTTCGCCCCCGCCTTGAGCGCCCGGTCCATATTCGCGCTGCGGTCGCGCGCCGACACGATGATCACCGGAACCAGAGATAAGTTATCGTTGGCTTTCAGCCGCTCCATCACGCTGAAGCCATCGCCCGCCGGCAGGCCCAGGTCCAGAATAATCAGGTCCGGCTTGTGCTTCCGCGCTTCCGCGATGCTCGCCATTCCGTCCGCCGCAAAAACAACGTCGTAGTGGTTGGCCTTGAGGCGCACGTGCATGCCGTGGCGAACGTCCGGATCATCCTCGACGATGAGGATTGTCTTATTGCTCATTTGCCACCATCCTCGATGAGATTTCCTCGTCCATATGTTTCTGAACTTCGGCGGCCACCCGCTCCAGATAGTTTTCCATGGATTCACTCGTGCTTCGCTTGATCGGGTCAAGCGCCCGGTAAGAAATCGAAAAGGTCAGGCCTGCTTCCCGTATATTTTTACAACCATCCAATTGTTCCCGAATCCGCCTCGTAATGGCCTCACCGCCGATTCCGTCGGTAATCGCCACGATAAAAAAAAGCTCTGTCGCTCCCGTGAAGTTCATCTTGGGCAGGAGAACATCCAGCTCCGAATGGATACACCGTTGCAGAAGATTGCGGACCCCATGGGACTGCTCCGCGCGCACCTCTTCGGAAAGCCATCCAGTCTGTGAACCGATCTCCGCGACCACGAGTGTGGCAAGACCTTCCGCGGATCTTTCCTTCTTGAGGGCCGGGGCGATCAGGTTTGGTAGAGAGAAAACGGGCAGTGTAAAGAAAAAGACGGAACCTTGTCCCGGTGCGTTCTCGGCCCAAATTCGTCCGCCCAGCCGCGTAACCAACTCTTTGCAGATATGCAGCCCCAGGCCAAGGCCTTTACGGGCCGCCAATGCCGGATCCGCTGTTTGGAAGAGGCGCTCAAAAATCCGTTCGGTCATATCCGGACTGATCCCGCATCCCGAGTCGGAGACCTCCAAAACCAGAAAATTCCGGTCTTCCTCGAATATGCGAGCTTGAATCTTTACCGTGCCGTTCGCCTGGGTGAACTTGATGGCATTATCAACCAGGATGACGAGAATTTGCCGAATGCGTGTTGGATCGGCGCAGGCGGATGGCAATGCGCGCGAGATATGCGAGGAGAGAGTGATTCCTTTGGCTGTGGCGGCTCCCTGGAGTGTGTTGACGGTGTAGGCGATGGCATCTGAAACCGAAGTACATTGCAGCTCGATCGTCACTTTACCCGCCTGCACGCGAGTGACTTCGAGCAGGTCATGAATCATGGATTGAAGCTGCTTGACGTTCCTTAGGACGGTTTCCAGGCACTCGCGCTGGTCCGGATTCAATTCGCCGGCCAGATCGTCCAGGAGATTGGTCACAAACAGATAGATCGCGGTCAGTGGCGATCGAAGCTCGTGCGATACGTGTGAAAGGAACTCATCCTTCAACTGCATCTGCTGTGTGCGGATAAGGTCGTTTTCTCGCTGCATGCGGTGGCGCTCAATGGCGTGGCGAAGAGCTCGGGGGAGTGCACGATTTTCGATCTGGCCTTTGATCAGGTAGTCCTGGACGCCTTCCTTCATGGCCGCGGCGGCCAAGGCCTCGTCGTCCAAGCCCGTTAGCACGATTACCGGGACGTCCGGGGCCACCCTGTGCGCCCGCCGCACGGTATCGAGACCATGCCCATCCGGCAATCCCATGTCCAACAAGACGATGTCCACCCCACCTTTCTCAAGATGCGCCAGTGCCTCACCCATGCGCAGCAGGTGCGTCAATTCGAAACTGCCGGGCTTCTCCTTGTTGAACATCTCGCGGAGCAAACGGGCATCTCCCGCGTTGTCCTCAACCAGCAGAACCTGAAGGGCCTTTTCCTTCATGAACGCCCTTCACGCGGCAGCTTAACCACGGACAGCCAGAAATTGTCGATACTCTTCACGACTTCGAGGAACCCATCGAGGTCCACAGGCTTGGTGATGTAACAATTCGCGTGGAACTGATAACTCTGCAGGATGTCTTTCTCGGACGCGGACGTGGTCAAGATGACGACAGGAATGCTCTTCAGTGTCGGACTGCCCTTGATTTCCTCGAGAACCTCGCGGCCGTCTTTCTTGGGCAGGTTCAAATCGAGCAAGATCAAATCTGGGCGAGGAGCATTGCCGTGTTCCCCCTGGCGCTCCAGAAAAGCCATTGCCGCCGCCCCATCCGACGCGACGTGCAAGTTGATATGCACCTTGGCGTCTTTGAACGCTTCCCGTGTGAGCCGGACATCGCCGGGACTATCTTCAACCAAGAGAACTTCAATGGGCACCGCATCCGTTCCAATCGATTCCATCATTTCGCTCCGCTTTCTGGCAGGGCAAAGTAGAAGGTTGAGCCCTTTTCAGGTTGCGACTCAACCCAGATCCTCCCGCCCAGCCGCTCCACAATTTTTTTGCAGATGGCCAATCCGATTCCTGTGCCCTCGAATTCTTCTCGCCCGTGCAGCCGCTGAAAAAGGACGAAGATCCTGTCGAAGTACTGAGGGTCAATTCCCAGACCATTGTCCCGCACGGAAAAAATCCATTCATCGCCGCCGTTTTTCGTGGCAGAGACGTGGACGTGAGGCACTTCGGCACTACGGTATTTGATTGCGTTCCCGACAAGGTTCTGGAATACCTGGACCAATTGCGTATCGTCGGTCGTGAGCGCCGGCAGCAAATCGTGAGTCACAAGACAGCCACTCTTTTCTATTGCCCCCCGTAAGTTTGTAAGCGCATCTTTCAATGCGTTTTCACTGGAAAACCTAAGCAACCCCTTTCCGCTTGTTCCCGCGCGCGAATAGGCCAGCAGATCCTGGATCAATCCCTGCATGCGGTTGGATCCGTCTACTGCGTACGCGATGAACTCATCGGCATCGGAGTCCAACCGCCCTTTGTAACGCTGAGCCAATAGCTGCGTATAACTGGCCACCATGCGCAACGGCTCCTGTAAATCGTGTGAGGCGACATAGGCAAATTGCTGCAGTTCGTCATTGGACCGCTTCAGCTCTCCCACCGTCTTCACCAACTGTTCCTCGGATTTCTTGCGTTCCGTAATGTCGCGGATGGATGAGGTGACCAGGATTCCTTCCGGGGCCTCCAGCGGGCTTAAGCTGATCTCGACCGGAAACTCCGTGTTGTCTTTCCGCAACCCGTACAGCTCAAGACCTTCACCCATGGACCGCGTGCGGGGATGCGCGGTGTACCCCTGTCGATGTTGCGGGTGCCTCCCTCGAAATCGCTCTGGCAATAGAATTTCAACGGGTTGCCCGACTAGCTCGTCGCGGCGGTAGCCGAACAGGCGCTCTGTCTGTGCGTTTACGAAAACGATGCGGCCTTGCGCATCCGCGATAACCATCGCATCCGGGGCGGATTCAAGAATCCCGCGGAACTTGATTTCGCTGGCCCGGAGTGCCTCCTCTGCAAGCCATCTTCTCGAGCTGTCGCGCCGGGTGCTCCAACCCGCGGCAGCGGCGATCATCAAGGCCGCGATGGTTCCGGAGGTTAGAGCGTCCTTGGTTTGACCCAGGTGCCGATTCGCGTCCGCATTGCGCAGCACCAACAATTGCAACTCTTCGTCCTGCATTTTGCGAATCACGTCTTGGCACGCGTCCATCAACCGCTGGCTGTCCCCAGCCCGGATGGAATCCGCTGCGGCTTGCAATCCCTTTGTCCGCCGCAGCTCAATGACTGCTTCACCGAATTGAATCTTCTGGGCAGTCAGCGCTTCGAGTGTCGAAAGCCCGCGCTGCTGTTCGGGGTTATCCGCCGTCAGGCTGCGAACGGTTGCTTCGCCTTGTTTTGAGCGGACGATGCTGGCACGGTAGGATTCGAGATAATATTCTTTGCCGGTCAATACGAAACCGCGATAGCTCGATTCGATGTTTTGTGTAGCTGAAAGCAGTTCCTCCAGGTTTTCGATAACCTCATGTGTATGGCGCACCCATCGGTCGCTTTCAATGGACAGGGTCATACTGCGATAGAAGATCGCGCCTACAGCAACCAAAATCAAAAAGGCGCACGCGAAGGCGAGTTGCACCTTGCGGCTCAATAAAGACTTCGTGCTCATCTCACACCAGCTTGGAAGAGGGAGTTCTATTCCGGACGCGGCCTTGGAGACTGAAAGGGGTAGCCTCTAGCCGTGCGACGGTTTTTTAGAAGGGATCTTCATTTTATGCCAGCTTCGGGTAGGGTCAACGCTGATTTGCAGGCGGGTGTCGAATAAACCACGAGCGGAAAGGCTTTACTTCCATAGGCGTGGAGACCAAGCGATGGCTACAAACTCGCAAAGTAAGCTAGAATCGGGAATTCGGTTCCGTCGGGGCGTAGCGCAGCCTGGTAGCGCGCCTGCCTTGGGCGCAGGAGGTCTGGAGTTCGAATCTCCACGCCCCGACCATCAAAATTGTAGCTGGTTCTAGGCATTATCTGAGTCCCCGAGTCACCCGAAATTCATCTAAAATGGCTGGTGTGCGAGTATTGTTATTAGGGTTTATTCTGTGGCATGGACCTATTTTGATTGTTTGAGGTGACATAATGAAAGCGACTCAACTGCTCCACAACATGGGCCAGAGCCTCTGGCTCGACAACATCACGCGCGATCTGCTCGATAATGGCACGCTCGAGAAGTACATCAACGAATTGTCGGTGACGGGACTCACCTCGAACCCCACTATCTTCGACCAGGCCATCCAGAAGAGCAGCGCATACGACGGCGCGATCCGCAAGAAGCTCCAAGAGGGCCGGTCCGGCGAACCGCTCTTCTTCGATCTGGCGATCGAGGATCTGACGCGGGCCGCCGACCTATTTCGACCCGTCCACGATAAGACCAACGGCGTGGACGGATGGGTTTCGCTCGAGGTGTCGCCTCTGCTTGCCTACGATACGGCCAGCACGATCGCCGCGGCGAAGGCGCTCTCCGCCAGGGCGGCGCGGCCGAATCTGTATATCAAGATCCCCGGCACCAAGGAAGGGCTTCCTGCTATCGAAGAGGCTATCTTCGCGGGGGTGCCGGTCAACGTGACTCTGCTGTTCTCCCGCGAACACTATCTGGCAGCCGCAGAGGCGTTCCTCCGCGGAATCGAGCGCCGCATCGACGCGGGACTCAACCCGGGAATCGGCTCAGTCGCCTCGCTGTTTGTCAGCCGCTGGGACACCGCCATAAAGGACAAAGTACCCGCGGAGCTGCGCAACAAACTGGGCATCGCTATCGCCATGCGCACCTACAAGGCATACCGTTCTTTGCTTGGCACGCCACGCTGGCAGCGCATTTATAATGCTGGCGCGCGTCCACAACGCCTGTTGTGGGCCAGCACGGGAACCAAGGATCCTAGTGCATCGGACATCCTCTACGTCAAAGGCCTTGCCGCTCCGTTCACAGTGAACACCATGCCTGAAGCCACGCTAAAAGCCCTCGCCAGCTATACGGAGATGGGAAAGATCCTCCCGGAAGATGGCGGTGATTGTGAGGAAGTGTTGTCGCAATTCGCCAAGGCGGGTGTTGACGTGGATGCTCTGGCTGCGCAGCTTCAAAGCGAGGGAGCTAAAGCGTTCTCGAAATCGTGGAACGACCTCATGGCCGTGATTGCATCGAAGGCCGCAGTGCTGGGGCAGGCCGCCCGCTAGTTTGGGTTCCGAAAAACCGCGAAGAAGCGAAAGGAGCGAAAATGGCCGCAGCAGCAGAACCTGCGAATGTCCACCCCGCGAACGACCGGCCGGCATGGAGATCCCTGGAAGATCATCATAAAAAGATCCGGGAGTTGCATCTCCGGGATCTTTTCTCCGCAGATCCCAAGCGCGGTGAGCGGATGACCGCCGAAGGCGTGGGCGTGTTCCTGGATTATTCCAAGAATCGAATCACCGACGAAACACTCAAGCTGCTGTTTCAACTTGCGGAAGAATCAGGGCTGCGGGCACGGATAGAAGCGATGTTCCGCGGCGAAAAGATCAACATCACGGAAAACCGAGCGGTCCTGCACGTGGCTCTGCGCGCCCCCCGGGGAACATCCATCGTTGTGGACGGCGAGAACGTGGTTCCAAAGGTTCACGCGGTGCTCGACAGGATGGCCGGTTTCTGCAATCGCATACGGAGCGGGGAGTGGAAGGGCCACACCGGAAAGCGTATTCGCAACGTCATCAACGTGGGGATTGGCGGGTCCGATCTGGGGCCGGTGATGGCTTACGAGGCGCTGAAATATTACAGCGACCGGGCGATGACATTCCGCTTCGTTTCAAACATAGATGGCACCGACTTCGCGGAAGCCGTCCGTGATCTTGATCCCACGGAGACCCTCTTCATTATCTCTTCGAAAACGTTCACGACGCTCGAGACGATGACCAATGCTCACACCGCACGCACCTGGGCGCTCGCAGGCTTGGGCAGCGACGAAAAGTCGATCGCCAAGCATTTTGTGGCCGTATCCACGAACGCCGCGGAAGTGGCGAAGTTCGGGATTGATACCGCAAACATGTTCGAATTCTGGGATTGGGTTGGCGGGCGCTACTCGATGGACTCGGCCATCGGCCTTTCCACGATGCTGGCCATTGGCCCGGAGAATTTCCGCGCCATGTTGGATGGCTTCCATCAGATGGACGAACATTTCCGCACCACGCCATGGGAACGGAATCTTCCCGCGCTGATGGGCCTTCTCGGGGTGTGGTACAACGACTTTTTCGGCGCACAAACCGTGGGCGTTTTTCCGTACGAACAATATCTCAAACGGTTCCCAGCGTATCTGCAGCAGCTCACGATGGAAAGCAACGGCAAACATGTCGCGCTCGACGGAAACACGGTCAGCTACCAAACTGGCCCGGTCTACTGGGGCGAGCCGGGAACCAACGGACAACACAGCTTCTACCAACTTATCCATCAGGGAACCAAGCTGATCCCGTGCGACTTCATCACGTTCGGCCAGCCCCTCAACCAAATTGGCCATCATCACGACATGCTGGTGGCGAACGTCTGCGCCCAGACCGAAGCGCTGGCCTTCGGGAAGACAGCGGAACAGGTGAAGGCCGAGGGCACTCCGGATTGGCTGGTGCCTCACAGAGTGTTTGAAGGTAACCGCCCATCGAACACGATTCTTGCTGCCCGGCTAACGCCGGAAATGTTGGGGAAACTTGTGGCCCTGTACGAGCACAGCGTTTTCACACAGGGCACAATTTGGAACATAGACTCGTTCGACCAGTGGGGTGTGGAGCTCGGCAAAGCCCTGGCGCAGCGCATTATCCCGGAGATCGAGAGCACCACGGAGCCGAAGCTGGCTCACGACAGTTCCACAAATAACATGATCCGCCGCTTCCGAAAGCTCAAGGAGAATTAGCAATCGAGCAAACCAGCTGGAAAAAGGAGACTGGTATGCAACTGGGAATGGTCGGGCTTGGAAGGATGGGAGCGAATATGGTGCGACGGCTTGTCAAGCGAGGCCACGAGTGCGTGGTCTTCGACATGTCGCCGAAAGCGGTGGAGGAGTTGGTCGAGGAGAAAGCTGTGGGTTCTTCTTCGCTGCAGGATTTCGCGAGCAAACTGGCAAAGCCGCGAGCTGTCTGGTTGATGGTCCCCGCAGCAGCGGTGGATGAGACAATCGCCGGGCTTCTGCCTCATCTTGAGGCAGGCGATATCCTCATAGACGGCGGAAATTCATATTACGTGGACGACATACGGCGGGCAAAGGAACTTGCGGCGAAGCGAGTTCACTATGTGGATGTGGGGACGAGCGGAGGAGTCTGGGGTCTGGAACGGGGTTACTGCATGATGATTGGGGGGGAAGCGGAGATCGCGAAGCACCTCGATCCTATCTTCGCCGCACTGGCGCCCGGCATGGGCGATATTCCGCGCACTCCGGGAAGAGAGAATATCGGAGGCACGGCCGAGCAGGGCTATCTAATTTGTGGACCAAACGGCGCCGGCCACTTCGTCAAGATGGTTCACAACGGAATCGAGTATGGAGTCATGGCCGCCTATGCCGAAGGTCTCGACGTGCTGCGCGGCGCCAATGTCGGCAAGCGGAAAGAGGCCGTGGACGCTGAAACAACCCCCTTGCGCCACCCTGAACGCTATCAATACGACCTTGATTTGCGCGACATTACAGAGGTATGGCGGCGCGGCAGCGTGATCGCCTCATGGCTGCTGGACCTCACCGCGGCCGCCCTGCTTGAGGATCCGTCTCTTTCGAAGTTTTCCGGCCGCGTCTCAGATTCAGGAGAAGGGCGCTGGACAATTCAGGCTGCCATTGATGAGGCCGTGCCGGTTCTTGTGCTGAGTGCGGCGCTTTACGAGCGATTCATCTCACGCGGCGAGGCTGATTTTGCGGACAAGGTATTGTCGGCCATGCGCTATGAGTTTGGCGGACATCTGGAGAAGCCAGTCAATAAGTCGAATGCTGCTTGACGATTTAGGGAGACGAGGGCCTACGGAACCTCGACCCAGACCGTGCATTTGCCCGAATCCGATTCCGAGCTGTTCGGCATCTGCGCCGTAACAGAAAGTAAATGTCTCCCAGACTCGAACACGAGTGGCTGGGTCGTGACGGAAATGCCTTTGACAAGCCCCTTGGCGCCAGGGGGTACGGGAATTGTACCCAGCTTCGCTCGTTTCGATATTCCCGCGGAAATATCATAGAGATTGAAAAACTGCACACATTTCTTTGTCACCGTCGAAGAACAAGCGGGCGTATCCCTGAAGTCATAGTCAAAAGTGAAGCTGACCGTGTGTTTGCGTGGCGCCGTTTGGGACGCCCCCACCAGTGCGTACATGAGAACCATTGCAACGAGCGTGTGTGCTTTCCGCATTGCGAATACCTCTTGATGACGCGAGTAGTCTAATCCCTCGGTGACTGAAAAACGACTTTCCGCTCGCCGGCCAAATTCGACCGGCTCCTATGCGCCGTGCTGGAATGCGCCGCGAAGCTGCGTGCGCCAATCGGGCAACTGCAAGCTGAATTCGCGGAGGAGGCGGGAGTTCGACAGCACAGAGTATGCCGGGCGGCAAGCAGGAGTGGGATACTCGGCCGTTGTGATCGGGAGAATGCGACGGGCCAAGATCGGGCGCCCATTAGTGGCAGACGTGAGCCAGGAAAGGTCCGGCGGTGCTTGTGAAACCTCATCCAGAATCGCTTGCGCGAAACCATGCCAGGTTGTGTCGCCGGCAGCGGTCATGTGGTACAAGCCCGTTATGTCGCCGAACGACGATAGCGCTCGGGTCGAATGCGACAGTGGCGCGAGAATGCGGACCGTGGAGTCAGCGATTTCATGGCTCCAGGTTGGAGCCCCGATTTGATCGCTGACGATTCGGAGCTCTTCCCGCTGAGTCGCAAGGCGCAAAACCGTGAGAAGAAAGTTTTTACCCCGGGTAGCGTAGACCCAGGCTGTGCGGAAAATCAAATGGGGCACGCCGGATGCCTGAATGGCAAGCTCGCCAGCGAGTTTGGACTTCCCATAGGCATTCATTGGATTCGGTGCATCGCTCTCGCAATAGGGAGTTTTCTTCGAACCATCGAACACGTAGTCGGTTGAGTAGTGCACCAGGGCGGCGCCGATTTCTTTTGCAGTTTCGGCCATCACACCAGGGGCTTCAGCGTTGACGGCAAAGGCCATGGATTCGTCACTTTCGGCTTTGTCGACGGCAGTGTACGCGGCGGCGTTCACGATGACTTGAGGACGAACCTGCAGGATGGTCCGGCGAATCTCGCCGGGTTGCGAGAGATCCAACTGGGAACGGTCGAGCGCGATGACTTCGCCGAGGGAAGGCAGGAGAGACGAGAGGTCCGCTCCTACCTGTCCGTTTTTGCCAATGAGAAGAATCTTCAGATTCATTTTGGGTACTGTGGAAGAAGTTCGTGAGGAACAGCATGAAGCGCCGGATAGTTTGCATCTTTTTCCGAGACGCGCGGACTCGTGACTCCCCACGGGATCCCGATGGCCGCGTCGTTCCAGATGATGCCGTGCTCGTCCGCCGGATCAAAAAAGTCGCTACATTTGTAAAGGAATTGAACCGAATCGGTAAGCGCAAGAAAGCCGTGCGCAAAACCCGCTGGAATGTAGATTTGGTTTTGCAGCGCCGCGGAGAGCCGCACGCCGGCCCACTTCCCAAAATGTGGCGAACCCACGCGGATGTCGACGGCAACATCGAGTGCTTCACCCTCCACCACACGGCAAAGCTTCGCCTGGGCGTGATTCAATTGGTAGTGAAGCCCGCGGAGGGTGTCTCTGGCGGAGACAGAGTGATTGTCCTGAACAAAGGCATCCGTGATGCCGAGATCGCTGAACTTCTTTCGATGATACGTTTCCATGAAAAAGCCGCGTGCATCACGAAAGATCCGGGGGCGGAGTTCCCAGACAGCGGGAAGTGTGGTTTCGATTTTTTCCAAGAAATCAGGCCTCCGAAGAATTTGAGAGAGAAGTAGGCGTACAAACTGACGCAGACAAATTTAGTAGGGAGATTTTGTGTCCGAGTGAGCGATGGCGTGGAGAGAAGAATCGCGATTCTCATAATATTTCTGATAATACGAACGGTAATCGCCCCCGCGAACTCCATCCATCCATGATCCGTTCGACTTATACCAATCAATGGTTTGACGCAGTCCCTCATCGAGAGAAATCGCAGGTTTCCAGCCAAGCTCGCGCTCTATTTTTCCGCATCGCAAGGCATAGCGGCGGTCGTGGCCGGGGCGGTCCTTCACATAGGAAAGCAGTGTTTCCGGCTTCCCCATCAGGCGCAGGAGACGCCGCGCCATGGTCAGGTTTTCCTCGATGTCGAGGCCGCCGATGTTGTAGACCTCGCCCGCCCGGCCTCGCTCCAGTACAGCAAGAATGCCTCGGCAGTTGTCTTCCACGTGCAGCCAATCGCGCTGCTGCTTGCCGTCACCGTAAATGGGGAGAGGCTTGTCATCCAGGGCGTTCGTAATCATCAATGGCAGAAATTTTTCCGGGAATTGATAGGGACCGTAGTTGTTTGAAGACCGGGTGATGATCCCGGGAAAGCCGTAGGTTCGAACGTAGGAACGCACCAACAGGTCCGAACTGGCCTTCGAAGCGGAATACGGGCTGCTTGGTTCTATCGGGGAGTTCTCATCGGCGAAAGCTCCTGGAGCAATATCTCCATATACCTCGTCCGTGGAAACATGGACGAAGCGCCCGACGCCAAGTTTGCGCGCCACTTGCAGAAGGATGAATGTGCCGGTGACATTGGTTTCGATTGCTGCAGACGGCTCGTAAATGCTGCGATCAACATGGGATTCGGCGGCAAAATGCACGACGGCGTCGCAACCGCCCATCGCAGCCTCAACCGCTGCCTGGTCGCAGATGTCGCCTTTTACGAAGCGATAGGCCGGGTTTTCCGCAACGGAATGCAGATTCGAGAGATTGCCGGCGTAGGTCAATGAATCGTAATTAAGGACCTGATAGCCCTTGCCGAGGGCCATAACGTGCCGAATGAAATTGGAGCCAATAAAACCGGCGCCACCAGTGACAAGGATTTTCATCGGGCGACTTCCTGCCGGGCGGGCGATCCCTTGACGCTCATTTTGTTGGCGCCCGTCTTGGCAACAAGGTTGTTCGCGTGCAGAAGGGATTCAAACTGGCCAGCATCGGTCCACCAACCATCGAGGATTTCATACGTCAGCTTGCCTTCTTCGATGTAAAAGTTGTTGACGTCGGTGATTTCGAGTTCGCCGCGGCCTGAGGGCTTGAGCCGCCGGATTTTCTCAAACACCGTGGCATCGTAAAGATAAATCCCGATCACGGCATAGTCGGACTTAGGAGACTTGGGCTTTTCTTCAATGGAGATGACGTGGTTGCCTCGAATTTCGGCGACACCGAAACGCTGCGCATCCGGCACCTGCTTGAGAATAATTTTCGCGCCGCCATTCTGGCCTTTGAATTTTTCGACGGCCTGGCAGACGTTGTTCTCAATAATATTGTCGCCCAGAATCACGCAGATCGGCTCACCGCCGGCAAAATACTCCGCCAGACCAAGCGCCTCGGCAATTCCGCCTTCGCCTTCTTGGTACGTATAGTTGATGTGCTTCAAGCCGAAGTCGCGGCCGTTTCCGAGCAGACGCAAAAAATCACCCGCGTTCTTGCCGCCTGTGACGAGAAGAATTTCTTCAATCCCGGCATTGACGAGCGTCTGAATCGGATAATAGACCATCGGCTTGTCGAAGATCGGGAGGAGATGCTTGTTGGTTACACGAGTGAGCGGATTGAGGCGACTGCCGGTCCCGCCTGCTAGCACTATGCCTTTCATTGGTCTTCTCTCGCTCCTAGGCTAGCGCCAGCACAAAATAAAAGCATAATGGATGGATCCGCTGTAAGGCAAGGTTCGATCTTCACAGATTGTCCAACGGTTAACCGTAGCGCTAAATTTGCCATATTTAGGATAGCGGAACGATTTGGAACGTTTGTACAAAATGCCAGCGGCCAGCAATAGCTTCTATCGTGCTCACGCAGCAGAATTCACAGATGTGTGCGTCCTATCCGATTTCTTCAACCACAAAAACACCGGCAAGAGAATGAGTAGTGCCACGAGGAAGAAAACAAAGCCGCCCTTGCGATGGAGACTCCCTGTCAAGAAACTAGGGTCTACGTAAATGCTGAGTAATGTTAACGTCGCGATCCGAATCCCATTCTTAATGACCGACAAGGGAATGCTCAGAAGTACGAAGAGGAGCATTTTCCAGCCCGTCCGAAGGTACAGATGAGCGGCAAGAAGGCATGTAATGAAAAGTGCGGTGCTCGAACGAATGCTGCTGCATTCTTTCGCGACTTCAATCGTGATACCCGGCACGGAAAGCAGGAACCCATGACGCCAAACAGGAATTCCCACTCCCTGGAAAATTAGATACGCGATTTCGGTCGAACCTTCCTGCAGCCCATAAATGCACCAATTCAGGACCACATCCGGGAGTGGAACCATTAGCAGCAGAAACAGCAGCGGAAAAGCGGCCGCTCGCAACGCAACGAACCCATAACAAAGGAGAAATCCGCCTATCCAAACGAGGACGATCGACATCGTTTCCAGAGTCAGAGGCCAATTTCCTCCTTGCGGAAAAGGCGCTCGATAAGCCAGGAAAAAGAGAATCACCCCGCCCAGGATTACGCTGATGCCTGAACCTATGCTCGTTTCGGTTTTCGAAAATACGATTTGCCTTTCCATGTAAAGCAGGGAAAAAGCGACCAAAGGAATGAGGATGATGTACGAACTCGAGTCATCGTTTAGAGAATATTTAACTAAAGCGCCCAAAATCCTATAAAAGGCGAGGCTGGAAATCACAACAAGCGCGAGGAAACTCGCATGCCTTTTCGTGTTCAATGTGAGTGCATTCACCGGAATGTCCGACATCTGTGAAGCAGAGCCCTGTGCGCTGTTTCGCCGCTCTCGATGCATTGCCAGCCCGGCAGAGCGAAACAGCCATAAACCTACAATCCGAACAGGAACAATCCGCGACCTGCGGATACCGCGATAACTTGGCGTCCATCCACTGTGAAGGAGATCGGAGTCGCGCGAGTGTCTCCTCCAAGAAAGAAGCGCCACACCTCACGTCCGGTTGCAGAATCTAACGCAAACACCGAGCCTCCCGAGCCCCCAAAGACCAGGCCGCCCCCCGTAGCAAGCAGGCCGCTGTAGTAGAAGGTGCCCTTAATCGGCGGTGAGAATTGTTCCCATTTTTCTGCTCCAGTGGCGACGTCGAGCGCGCGGACCACGGGAATAGGCGGCGCAATATAGTTTCCCTGAAAATTCTCAAAAAAGCCTCGATCGCCACGGTTGACATTGCCGAGCGCGACCGCTTCTTCAGTTGCAGGCACGAATATCAATCCCTTTCGCTGGTCAAATGCCGCATTCTGAAAATTAGTGCCACCTCCCCCGAAAACGGGCAGAGTGATTCCTCCGGAATTCGCGATATCGTCCGCATTCGGCATAATCGGCCGTCCGGCAGAGTCAAGACCCTTTGCCCAGTTTAGTTTGACGAATGGCGCGCCCGCGAGAAATTCTCCAGTGATTCTGTCCAGCACATAGTAGAAGCCATTCCGGTTCGCCCAGCAGATCACCTTACGACTTTTGCCGTGGATCGAAATGTCCGCCAAAATCGGAGTCTGGGCTGAATCCCAGTCATGCACATCGTGGGGGGTGAACTGGAAGTACCATACCAGCTTCCCTGTATCCGCATGCAACGCAACCACACTATCGGAATACAGATTGTCGCCGGGATGGTCGTGTCCGGAAAGGTCTTCCGACGGATTCGCAACACCCCAGTAGACGAGGTTGAGTGATGGGTCATAGCTCCCCGTGGCCCAAGTGGAGCCTCCGCCCGTTTGCCAGGAATCGCCGCCGCCCCAAGTCTCATGACCCGGTTCGCCCGGGCCAGGAATTGTGTAGAATTGCCATTGCTTCTCGCCAGTTTCTGCGTCGTAAGCAGCTAAGAAACCCCGGATCCCCTGTTCGGCTCCGGCAACGCCAACGACGACGGACCCATTGGCAATGAGCGGTGCCATATTGAGCGAGTAACCGTGGGAAAAATCTGCTACTTGAGTCTCCCACAGCTCTTTACCTGTGTTCGCATCGATACAAACTAAATATCCTTCCAGACTGGCAAGATATAAATGGTTATCCAGGATTGCGAGACCTTTGTTATATCGACCGCAGCACGTCGGCACACCGTCGGGAATGTTTCGTGTGTATCTCCAAAGTAGGTCTCCGGATTTCGCATCTAGGGCATCGACGGCGATAAAATCGGAAGGCGGCTCAGTGGTGAATATGACTCCACCAGCTACAAGTGGAGTCGCTTCGATTGTCCGTAAGTTGGTTTCGAACTGTCGAACCCATCGGATTCGGAGTTGCGCGACATTTGCGGGAGTAATCTGTTTTAGTGGCGTATAGCGATGCCCGTCGAGAGAGCCGGAGTAAGTCAGCCACTCATCCGCTATGCTTCCCGCCGATAGCACTTGATCTTGGCTTACCTCGATGTTCAAGGGCGCCTTTCCGAGACCCAAGCCAACCTCGTGGAGCTGCAAATGCTTCACATAACCTACAAGTTGCCAGCGCTCTTCCAAAGAAACGGGAGGAGGACGCATAGCCGTGTCCGCAACACCGTCCCTCAACACCTCGTAAATGGCTAGGTCGTTGTCGCCATGTTTGAGGCCGGGATGGTTCAGCGGCGGACCGCCATGCCCCCCTCCACCATCGCTGTCATGGCACATCGCACAACGCGTGTTAAAGATGCTCGAAGCGGCTTGAAGATCGGCGTCGGTAACGTACGGATTATTGATGCTGGAATGCAAATCGCGTCCTGCCACGACCGCTTCCAAACCAAAACCTCCTTGATGGCGCGCCATTTGCCACAGTTCACTCCAAGACAACTCGGGAATGCGGCCCTCAGCCTTGCGGGCGAATATCTTTAACCGCCAAGCGATAGCTGCCGAGGTTTTCTCGTTCGAAAGTTGGTGCGTTTTCGAGAATGATTCCCAGAGAAAACCCCCCGCAACGATCACGCCTATTACGATGACCGCCAAAACGAGCGCGACGCGAATAGCAGGACGTCTACTCATGCTCCGCCGATCTCGGCGCCCAGGGGGGTTAGGACTCTCTTCTTTAATTGCGTCTGTGTGCATGGGTCTTCTCTCCTACTTCTGATCTAATGATCCAGATCCTGTTTCAGTTGACTAGCGGAATGCAGGCTGTCCGTTCTTGAAGGCCCAGTCGGGATGATCGCAGTGCAGAAAATCAACTTTCTCTAACAACTCTTAAAGATGTGGCTCGCCAATACGATGAAAATTAAAAGCGCGCGCGTAGATCGTGTGCCGCCCCGCTCATCTCGATACTTTTATTCGACAAATTTATGAAAGGTTAGGGATTAACGCCCGGCTTACCGCGGGCGCGGCGACTTGGTATACAACGCGATCGCCGTCGATAGCGGCAAATGCGATCCGCGCCCTCTCCGCTTCCGGACCTTCGATCTCCCAACGACTTCCCTTCTGAACTAACTTCATCTGGCTGCGGGCTCTCCACCACTGATCGACTTCTCCAGGCAATGCCGCCCAGATTTTCTCACGGTCAACTTTTTGTCGTAGAAGATCGAGCAGCGACTCATAGAGGTAGCGTGCGCGCCGCTCAATCAGATTATCGGGGTGAGCAATAAAGCTCATCAATCCGTTTCTATCCGTGAGAAGGGCCAACTGTTGTTTCCACAGATCGAGCGAGTAGTCATTCAGAATGTGAAAGAGCGAATAATCCTCTGCAGTCGTGAGAGGAAGCTCGAGGATCCTGCCGATAAAATAGGGCATAACGGTGCAGCAGCCACCACGCATTGGCTCCAAATGCGCGACGTTCGGGACGGACATATCATAGGAAAACTCAAAGGAATCGTACCAGTCCTGATTGCGATACATCGACCCGGCACGAAAACCTTTGGCGTCGTACCGGCGCACGTAGGCGTTTATTTTCGCAGCTCGACGAAGGAATTCCGCCCTGTCCTGGAATAATCGTCCGTCGTGCGTCAAATCATGGATATTGAATTCGCAGCCACGGCTTCGAATTTCACGCACGTATTCATCCGGAACCTCGTAGCGTTTCTCGGGGATCACCTGAAACGATGCCTTAAATCCGTGCGAATCATTCAAGTCCATCAACTGAGAGGTGAACCCGCGACCCGCGAGAGTTTCCACGTCGTGCGTCATGATTAGGCAATTGGGCGCCCCCTCGGGCCAAAACCAAATGAACGGCACATTTTTCACACCGCTCGTTTCCATCAATAGCCGCAAAAATTCTTTGTGCAGAGAGTCGACCGTCCAATCTACAGGCCAGGATGGGAACGGCAGTTCCTGCCATTTGCGAAAGTAAAGTTTCTGTATATGGCGGCGGACCGAAACCGGCAAGCACTCCCTAATAAGGTAGTAAAGGCTGAGGACCGGTTCGCTCACGGCGACCATTCCCCTTCCCGAAATCGTGTTCTTTCGGTAATGCTCCAAGCGAAGATTCTCGATGACCTCACTAAAGTTAAAAGGAAGTTGAATTGTCGAGCCGTTGCGGCGAACTGCTTTCAAGGCGTCCCATTGTCCGGAGCCCGCTACGTCTACCGAGACACCGGACAAACTTTGGCCGTAGCAAACATTGTTTGTGCCGAACTCGAAGAAGCCGACATCTCTGGAGGCACCATCGGCAGCCATCGTTGGAGAGCCAAGCGAGCCTTCGGGAATGCGATAATAATCTGAGAGTGTTTGAATCATGGCTTCGCTCAACTTTGCGACGCTCCGGGCCACTTAAGCCAGGCAGGACATCTTTTGTTTTACGCTTATGAAGACCAAGAACGCGTCGCGCCAAGTGCTGTTTGCAACTGTGCGATGAAGCTCGCAGTCCCTGCTCTTCAATCCAAGGAGCAACCAAGCTCGCCACTTCACATCACGCTACGAGACACGGCCATCTCGTTTCGGCCATTCCTTCAAACTGCAATAGAACGATTCGACATGACTCTTAGAGTCATTATGTTAGTACAGCGTGCGGCGGGGCTGGACCCTAATCTGCGTGAACAGTTCCAGATAGCGCAAATCAAAACAAACGCAGCGCGTCACCTGTGTTTGCCGCACCTTGATACCCATCGTGTGAACGCCAACTTCTATCCGATATGGCGGTAAATCATTCGGCCGGAGAGTGTCAACAGTTTGTCCGGCATATGCGAAAAGATGCGTTTCGCCACCTTCAATTTCCAGTCATCGGCTGAATCCAACGCAGAAGAGGTGTCAGGGTATCTCCAATAGGTCAATCGCTTGGGATGAGGGGCCCAATGGTTCTTGAACGCAAGAAGTCCTTCGTGATCTTCCTGCGTCCGTCCCATATCGAATTCTACTGCTCCATTTAACTTTGCTGCCACAAGAGCATTCCAAAGAAGCCAAGGCATTGCACCAAATTTGTTGAACCGTGCATCGGAACATCCATATTTGAAGTAAATTGTTTCCTTAAATTGCAAAGTGAGTATGGCAGCTACCGCATTCCCGTCCTTGTAGGCCACACGGATCTCCAGAGCTTTGCCCTGAGACTGAATCAGGTTCCGAAACCAAGCGTATGGGGTCGGTGGCACGTAGTGTCGACTGCGCGTGATCACAAAAAGACGGTAGAAATCTTTCAGCAGGTCATCGGACGTCCCGCATTTCTCAACTAAGCCGGCCCGCAGGGCTCGCTGAATTCGGCGTTGAACGGAGTCTCTATGCAAACTCCGAAACAGTTCGTCTACATCTGGGCGCAAGTCAAGCGTGTGCAGAAAGTAGCTTGCCACAGGCAGGAAACTGATCCCGTCGCCCGGTTGGTCGAAATTCCCGTGGATTGGACGAAGCTCCATATAATTCCATTCGTGATGTTCAAAGGCGGTTTGAAGGTAGCGAATCATAAAATTCAATTCTTCGTTAGAGTCGCAAAGAGGTTCGCAATGATCTGAAAAGGGCATCGACACTAGGCGACGCCCAGTGAGCCAACTGTTTATACGGCAGAACACCAAGCCGTTCTTCAACTCACCGGTCGGTGGCGAGGTCGTGAATGCCACCGGCTCATAGCCGTACGTACGTTGAAGTGCCTTCAACCAACCTACGGTGTGGAACACGGAGGCCCTGGGGTGCCGGTCCACAAGTTCCGCCCAGCGCGCATCCGTTGTCGGATCAATTTGATAGAATGTCATCGGACTCTACAAAAATTGTGATGCCGGCTCGGTTAGGCAGTTTGGCGGAAGGGTCGCAATTCGCTCAATAAGTTCCTAAGAGCCATCATTTCTTCTCGCACGGCGGGTATGAGTGCCGAGAGCAAATAAACCGCTGCGAAACCTAAGGTAGCGACAAAGAGTTGCGGAAATATACGCTCCGGACCGATTGCGTGCAGGGTCAGTTCTGCACAAAGAACGCCGGCAAGACCCAGCGCTAGCGGGCACAAAAGAGCCCGTCCGAATCGCTGCAAGGTCAAATCCGTGCCGCGAAACGTGATTTTGAGCATCCACGGGAGAATGCAAAGCAAAGCCGCGGAACCGGATAGGGCCACACCCTTGATGCCGAAAGGCAGGCCGATCGCATAGCTGCCTACTATGATGGGAGAAATGATTAGCAAGAGTTTGAGAAGTTGCAGCGATTGCCCCCGGCTCAGGAATAACCACATGCTCGACTCAAGAAGCAGTTGTGTCAGCCCCGAGACAGCAAGAATCTGGAAAACAGGCGCAGCTTCCCGCCACTGCTTTCCAAGTAGTAGGACAATCACCGGTTGCGCAGCAACAAAAAGAAATCCGAAAATGGGAGCGCCGATCCACATAATCAGGTTGACCGCGCGCAGATAGTATCGCGCGAAGCGTTCCGCATCTCCTTGGATTCTGCTGAATGCGGAGACAGCGACGCTTGTGGCCGGCACACTGAGTTGGCGGACCGGCAACATGAGAAGATTGTAGGCCCTCGAATACAACCCCAGCGGGCTGGCTCCTATATACCGGCCAATCAGAACATTGTCGGCACTGCGGCTCACAGTCAATATGAAGTAGGAAGCAGCAACATTGCCACCAAATGCAATCATGGAACCAACTTGGGCATCGCGGCGCGGCAGGCTCGGCATCCAACTGACCATCAGCCATGAAAGGATCAGCGAACTCAAATTCAATGTCAGCGGGAGAGCAACTAACGCCCAATAACCTGCTCCTCGCCAAGCCATTATGATTGCAACAGGAACAGCTAGAGCATAGCCAGTGATATCCCGAATCGCGATGGATGAAAAGCGCATCTGGCGCTTTAGAAGTGCATCGGGTTGCACCCGCAAACCACCGATGAGGAACGTGAGGGACACCACCAACGTGATATCCACGATCCGTGGGTCCCGATAGAACCTAGCCAGCACAGGGGCCAGGGCCGCCGTTATGAGCATGAGGCCCAGCCCGATCGCGACATTTATCCAAAAGAGGGCGCTGACTTGATCATGGCTGATCTCCTTGCGCTGGATGGTGGCCTCGGAAAGGCCGAGATCCGCGAACGCCTGGCCTAGCCCCGTGACCGTGGCGACCATGGCCACTAGTCCGAAGTCGGCGGGGGTCAGCAGTCGTGCCAGCACCACCGTTGCAATGGATTGAATGAGGAACTGGGCGCCCTGTGACGAGACATTGAGCAATCCTCCGCGAACAGACCGTCCCCTCAGGTCTGTTTGCAAATGATCGGTATTGAGTTCGTCTAGCGACTCGTGTTGCAAAGGCATGCGGGCTCCTCGCCACGCAAATGGAATGTGAGATCGATTAAATACAAGGACTCGGTCAGGATACAACTGGCGGCTTCACGAAGAATCCCGGACGTCGAGTGAAGCCTTTGCTGCTCCGCGATTCGCCGGCACCGTTGGCGACGGTAGTCGAAGCAAGCTTGCATATACGCTCATCGTCAATTGGCCGACGATGTGCCAGGAATGCTGCTCTAAAGCGAAGTCTCGTATACGCTGCCGTCGAATGTTCAAGTTTGCGTATAGATCACTCGCGAAGTACCGCTCGATGGTCGTCGCCAAGTCAACGGGATCCTCGGGTCTGAACACAAACCCCGTTTCGCCCTCGACTATCTCATCCTTAAGGGCGCCCACATCGGCTGCGAGAACGGGCAGGCCGAAGCTGTATCCCAGGAATAAGACACCGCTCTGGTAAATGTGCCGGTAAGGCAGCACTAGAACGTCCGCCGCTTTGAAGTAAAGCTCGGTCTCCTCGTCTGGAATGTATTCCGCCTTGAGCAGTACTCGCCCCTTCTGCACGTCCTCACGGATGGCGGCCTGGATGGCAGCCCAATAGCTCTCGCAATATTTCGGCCAGCCCGCGATGACCAATCGATAGCTGTCGCGCTGAGCCGGAATCAATTGGAATGCGGATGTCAGATATTCGAGTCCCTTGTAAGGTGCGATGTTGCCAAAAAACAGAATCGTCTTTTCATCTTCCCGGATGCCCAATCGCTGCCGCGCCTCGGCTGGAGTGATGCGCGTAATCGGAACCGAATTGTTGATCCCGAACGGGATGACCGTGACCCGATCTGACCGCACGCCAAATTGCTTGATGAGCTCAAGCTTCATTTTTTCCGTATGAACAAAGATATTGTCGGCGAGACGATATTGGATCCGCAGCGTGAGCCGATTGAGGGGCGTATCTTTAGAATCCCGGACGGCCGCATTAACATTGTGAACCGTAAGAACGATTCTCTTTCCCAAAGCCTTGTAGTAAAGCGTGAGCAACGTTCGATCGAAGGTCTCTAATTTATTGTTCCATAGGATGTGAAAGATGGTCGGTTTGGCTGTCGCGGCATAGCGGATCAGCCTGGCATAGTACGTCAACACCCTGAATATTTTGCTTACAGAGCTAGCCTCTGGATTCTGATCGCCCCGCAGGTTTAGAAAGTTCACTCTCGGCTTGCCGTGGTATTCAGGGCAATCCAGACTGTCGCTGCCGATCACGTCCAGGGCTGCACCTTTGGCAATGAGTTCCGTTGCCAGGCCGAATACGTAGGGCTTATCACCGCCTCCTGTAAGCAGCGTCACAGCAATCTCGGAGGTGCTGTCGGACACCGTCGAATTAGGTAACCCTTCGAGGCTCTGCCGGTCCACATCATCCTCGCGAATTTGAATACTCTGTTTCACGCCGCCGCCAGCCTCTCTTCTAGTAGCTCGCAGATCGTGTGGCCGATCGTGATATGCATTTCCTGCATGCGTGGTGTCGAATTCGTTGGAACGCATAAACAAATATCGCACGCCGCTCGCATTTGGCCCCCGGTTCCGCCTGTCAGGCCGACGACGCTGACCTTGCTTTGGCGAGCCACCTCAATCGCGCGCAGAATGTTTGAGCTGTTCCCGCTCGTGGAGATCGCCAGCAGCACATCGCCCGGCCGGGCATGGGCCGTCAGTTCACGGGCGAATACTTGCTCGTAACCGTAATCGTTGCCGACCGCCGTGAGAGCCGACGTGTTGCCGTGCAGTGCGAGGGCCCGGAATGGGCGCCGCTCGATCAGGAAGCGACCCGTAAGCTCTGCAGCGATGTGCTGCGCATCGGCCGCTGATCCGCCGTTCCCCGCGAGTAGCAACTGGCCGCCCGCAACCATGGAGGAGTACATGAGGTCAACGGCACTGGAGACAGCTGAGGCGAGCGTCGGAAGAACCTTGGCTACCTCTAGGTGCTCGTTCCAGATGGTCAGGATTCTCTCTATTTGATTGTTCGAGTTTGCCACGTTCTGGAGCCCCTTTCTAATTTGTTCGGGTGAATCTCAGGGCGTCCGGAGGATAGCGAACGACCGTTCTTGCGATTCTCTGTGTCAAACATTGATACCGCCACCCCGCTAAAGGAGATTTCAGTAGCGGATTGAATCGACTCGGCGATCCATTCTTCGGCGTTATACGCAGGGATTAAAATTGAAACCAGCGGCTTCATAGCCCATCCTTGCGGCTTATCATCGCGTCCATTCGGTCCAGCAAATCCAGATTGTCGTCAGAAAGCTTTCGCGCGAAGAGCGCTTCGTGACGACCGTACGCGTCCTCAACGCAAATCTTGTCCTGTGTTTCAAAAAACGTGATGTGCCGGTCAGCTATCATGGCGGGGCCACGAGCGTTTATGGGCGGCCAATCCTCATAAAGCAAATTCCCCCGGATCGAAGGCCGCAGCGGCGAATTGCCAAGAATCGTGTGGAAGAACGACTCCTCGGGCGCATGCGTATTTCGGAAGTACTTCTCAACGTGCGGGTTTTCTTCCATGAAGCGCAATATGTATTCGCACGCATTCCTCGACAAAGTCCACCAGGTTATCCCGGAGTATGGTTCAACTCCTTTCAGGTATTTTCGATAATCGCGATTGCCCAAACCCACCTTTGCAAGCGCTCTAAATGCGAAGCGCCGGATCGGCTTATCCGAGGTAAATCTCAGCGTATTGATGCGGGAGATCGGCTTGCCGGGCGCCGGCATTTTCACCATGCTTATGAATTCCAGGCCACGATTCTCTTCCAAGAATGTGTGGATGTATCTCCCGCTTCGCAGCGGGTACTCGCTTCCGCTGAGGAGCACGAAGTAGTCGTAATGTTCGGGTCTCTCCAGTGCTTGGCGGATGAGTAGGAGAATAGCCTCGATTCCGGAGAATTCAGCCCAATATACAGGGATGCGCCGATCACTAAAGAAAATGTTCTCGCCTCTTATGCAGGAGAACTCGTCCATATCGCTTTTTTGATCGATATGCACGAAGAATGAGCAGTCCTCCGAGGAAAGCCTCTTGATCGTTCTTTTCAGAACCTGTGGGTTCTTGTAGGCAAACACCAGGTAGGCCACCTTCAACATCTTTTCATCCCCTCCTCAGTGAAACGCCAACTCTGAGTTTTGACCCTGAGATCATGTCAGCGACGCGATGAGGAGGATACAAGCAATCAATACAGCCAGGAGGTAGCTCGTACGATCGGTCAGCGCAAAAACAACAGGATCGCCATGCATTTTCCCGCGGTGTGCCAGGAACCAGGTGCGTGTCACCCAGTAAAGAAGGATTGGTATGATTAGCCATAGTGCCGAGGGCCGCTGATAGAGAAGGTGCACGTCGGGGCTACTGATGTAGAGCGCAAAAACGGCAACCGCGACATAGGCGCTCGCAGCGCCGATGCTTCCTATAAAGTCACGATCTCCGAGCTCGTACCCACGCGCCGCAAGAAAGCCCTCCGGGCCGCCATTTCCCCCGACCAATCCGAGCTCAGAATAACGCTTGACGATTGCGAGGCTCATAAAGAAAAAGAGAGCAAATGCAAGGAACCAATGAGAGACGCGGACATCTGTAGCCACTGCCCCTGCCAGGACACGGGCCGTATATAGACCGGCTAATATGAGCACATCGAGAATGGCTATACGCTTAAAAGCAAACGTGTAAGCTGCCGCGGTCCCCTGGTAAAGGAGCATGATGCCAACGAACAACCATGGGAGTAAGGCTACGGCAATCCCGAAACTAACCGTGACAGCCAGCAAAGCAATCGCCAGTGCAGTTGGAATCGGCACGAGGCCTGCGGCCAGCGGCCGCGAGCGCTTGTGCGGGTGCTGGCGATCGCTTTCGAGGTCGAGCAGGTCGTTCACGATATATACGGCAGATGCTCCGAGGCTGAAGGCAACGAAAGCCAGTAGCGCACTGAGAAGACGCCGGTGATCCATGAACTGATGTGCAAGCAGGAGTGGGACAAACAAAAGCACATTCTTAGACCACTGCTGGACCCGAAGCAATCGGAGATAAACGCCAATGCTTCGCCGGCGGGGAGCCAATACAGTCTGGATTGTCGATTCCTGATCCACCTTTTTTAGCAAGCGACGCGAAGGTTTCACCACTATAGCATGAGAAGCCTGCCGCCAAATTGGCAGGTCGACCCACGAATCCCCGGCATAATCAAAACCGGCACCGTCAGCGTGATGAAGTATGGCGCGAAGCTTCGCGTCACCTGCGAGATTCACAGCGCCGTCGCTGGCAAGTACCGTGGAGAAAAGACCTACGTGACGCGCCACACTTTGGGCCACGAGGCTATCCGAAGCCGTCGCGAGAATGAGGTTGCGTCCTTTTTGGCGTTCTTCGGCCAGAAACGAGAGCACCGGCTCGCGATAGGGAAGCCCTGCCGGGTTTATAACGACGTGAGATGCGAGCTGGCGTTTGAAGTAAGCCTTACCCTTTATCAGCCAAAACGGTGCGCGCAGCAAGAGCATCGGCCGATTCTTCGCTAAAAGAACTAACATCTCCCAAAGTATGTCTGTGGCCAATAGGGTGCCGTCCATATCAACATACAATGGTGTGGACGACTCCGCGTTGAAGCCGGTGACGGCGTTTGGGGACATAATTTCTGTTTTTATTTCTGTCTTTGAGACCGGTTCCATTAGATGGGCCTCCGCAAGGAGTTACACAGCCCCAGGGTTCCACGCCGAGTGTTATCGGGAACGGCCGAATTGCCGGGATCGCCTTGAGTCCAAAGGCAACGCTCCGGCCGGAATGGGACGACTTGAGCTAGCAGCTGAGAAAAAAGCATTCCCGAGACAAATCGGCGACTCCATTAAATTTATCTAAGATTCAAAGCCAGAGGCACGTTTTCAGGTGCGGGTGAGAGCTACAAAGTCGGCAATTGAATTTGCCACTCCGGAGTCACGATACGATACAGGCAGATTGGTTAGTTAACGACCGCCCGTAGATTTGTCGGTGCAGCAGGAGGACCTGAGCCCCCAGACCCACCTCCATCATTCTGGTACACCGTCGAGCCGAACTGCCTGACGTCAGGCCAGAGAAACGTTCCCGAACTGCACGCATTGACACCAGGATTCGTCGCCAAGGCAAAGTTGACGCTGGCGGCAGTGGCGCTCGTCACGTAATACGTGCCCGCGCATGGCCCACCGCTAATCTGGAATTCTCCGTAGGCCCCGTACCCGCCAGGGCTGCTGACGATCAACGTCTCGGTTCCAGCGGCCCAAGTTGATGATGTGATCGAGTAGGATCGCTGATAGGACGGGTCTATGGGGAGGTCGCGCCATGCGACGGACGCCGGAATATCGTAGGCATGGCCCGCATAGCTGATTTCCTGCAGGTAGATGCTTCCGCCGGTCACGTCCGGTCCCACGGGAGGAAAAGGCTGCGTCTGCGTGGTCGAGCACGTCGGGAAATTCGTGCAGACCTTCCACCAACTGAGTCCTGTGCCTCCGTTCGAGTGCGCCGTGGTCGGCAAGAAAAACGATGGCGGCAGCGTATGGCTTGCAGGCGTTGCCTGGTCAAACGGCGCGGCCGCGCCGGAAAGTGACGTTGGAACCTCCGACACGTTATTGCACGGCGGATTCGCAAAGTTCGGGTCCGATGGCCCGCAATATCGCGCCGCACCCGTCACATAATCCCAATTCGCCCAGCGGTAAAACATCGCCACCGTCGTCGGGTCGTAAGGATAAGTCGGGTTGCCATTCGACGCGCCGATCTCGAAGCTCGCGCTGCAATCGCTCCACGCGTTCGCTGTGATCTGGTAACACGTGTTCTCCGGGTCGCCCATCACGTTGCCGATCGCGTTATCTCCGCGCGATACGCCCTGCGCGTCAATCATCCGGTTCTTCGTGTTCGTCTTGATGTAGGGAGGATCGCCATAGAGTAAGTTACGAAAGAGCGTGTTCAGATTGTGCGAGCCGTGGATGCTGTCGTCCTGCCACGCGCCGATTTCATTCCCTTCGAACAGCGCCAGAGAGTTGCCTGGATTGTGCGCCACCCAGAGGTTGCCGTAAAAGTCGTAGGTCGAGCCGCCGATGCCATCGCGGTTCACGTTATAGGCGAAAACGTCTCCCGCACTGCCGGCCTGTGTGTAGGTGATCGGGCCTCCCTGCCAGATGTTATTCAGGATCAGGGCGTCGGTGTCCTCCTCGAGCACGATCATTTCCTGCGCGCCTTCGGTGAGGTAGACGCGCTGATAGAAATAATCGTTCGCGAAGAGGTAGTTCGCCGACTGCGCCGTCTGGATGAAGCCTGTTCCCCCGGAGCCGCCCAGGATTCGGCAATCGTAAATCCAAGCTGCGTAACCGAACTCAAGCAGCAGCCCTGTGCCGGCGGCCTGCGTAATGTCAATCGTTCCGCCTTCGATGCCGTCACCCCAGGCTGGATTCAGTCCGGCGGCTATGGGGCTGCGCGCGGGGCTCCAATTCGGCATCAGCAGTCCCGGCGAAATCGTTACAGGCTGGGAAGCATTCGTGCAGGAGTGGCCTACGGTAGCCACGCCATCGCATCCGGTCACAAGCGAAATCTGCACCTGGTCGCATTTCCCACCAGACCCGTTACACGAATAGGTTATGCCTTGGCCGCTGCACGGCGCCGTCGTGCCGCAAACCCACAATCCGCCGGGGTCGGTCTCCGTGCCCACGTTGCAGTTTCCATTTCCACCGCTCACGCCATCGTTGCACTGGTGCATGTCGAGCTCGGAGAACCCAATGGTTAACCCGCTCACTGAAGGCAACGTAAGCTGGTTCGTGCCAGCCGTATAGCTGGATGCCGTCCAGTTGGCATTCTGGAATATGGCTCCGGCCCCATTGTACCAAGTCACCGCAGGAGCCGCGCTGAAGATCAGCTTCGCGCCATCATTCATGCGCAGCGTCACGCCATTCTGATTCCCAAGCGTGATGGATCCGCTGAAATAATATGTTCCTGCATTCACATAGACGACGTGCCCTTGTCCGCATGCCGCCAGGGCATTGTTAATCGCCGTCGGAGCCACATAGTTGCCCGAACTCATCCCTGGAAAGGACGCGGTGCTTATCGTTGTGCAGATCGTCGTACGGGTTGGCGGCGTCCATCGGTTAGGGGTCGTTTCGCCATCAGGAAGCGTGGCGGGCAGCCCGGCCTTTGTCCAGTCCGTGGCCCGGCTCACGGCAAGAGTGCCGGACCAATTCTGCGCATGCGCTGTTGCCCCCCAGGCGATGCAAAGAAGTAGAACGTAAATGGTTTTTCTCAGCAATTTTATCGTTCTGGTCATCCCCGTTGCCCCTTGAGGCGTGCCCACGCGCCCGTATCCCCGCGAGGATGATGTTAGTCAGAGGCTCCAGCGAACGCTACTGCACCCTCGGCCAGTCTTAGTACAGGGTAAACTTCGGCCGCTTGCCGATCGAACATTTCGCCGAACATCATGATATTGAAGGCATTTCCCGTTATGCGATGGCGCCCACGCGAGGCTGTTGATCACCACTGCCGACCCCCGCTGGGGACGACTGGGCACTCCTATCGACGAAGAGGCGATGCAGGAGCTCCAAGGTCAACAGCTTATGAATCTCGCCGGTGTAATTGCGATTCCCCTTAACGTGACCCCGTACAACTGCCTCGAGCTGTTTTCGTTCAATGTACGGTCTGGAAAGGCTGCGCGGGTCGAGCAAGACTTCCTTAACGTATTCAGCCAATTGGTCGCGATACCAAACTCGAAATTGGAAGGGCTTGTGTCTTCCGAGGAACAAGCGTTCCAGGCGTAGAGGGGAAAGGAAATAGTCGGTCTGTGCGACCCATTGCGGCATTCCCGAGTCATATGCATATTCGGCTTTGAACAGGAACTCGAGAAAGCCGTGGGACAAGGCCTGTGAGAAAGGGCGTCGCTCTCCCACCAAGCCACGGTCTGTCGGGACTCTCAGAAGGGCCTTATCACCGTCGGCGATCAACCGCATACAAACCTCGTTGCCCACGAGCGCTGACTCCGGCGCGCGAAAGACAGTTTGTACAAAATCATTGTCCAGAAAAGGCGACCGGAGAGAAAGCTGCGTCTGCTCGAGCGAGAGGATGGCCCGTTGATGCCAGGGAGCCTGCTTGAACGCCGCAAGGGAAACTGGATTCCCTTGAAGCGCAACGGAATAGGTTTCCTTGGCCTGGCGGATATGGCCGAGGAACTCCTCGCTGAACAGCCCGGCCATAGGCTCCTCCGGCTTGAATGTCCGGACTCCGCGCAGAATTTCTCCGCCATAGTTTCCCGTCATCCGTACGGGTGCAATTTCGCGGGCAATCACATTTAAATAAAGGTCCGGAGCACGGCCCACATCCAGGCACCCGTCGGTGAGGTACACGACGCGTTCGGCGTAACGCCGGAATTCCGAGAGAAATTCTTGGCCTGCGGTTATGACTTGATGGGGCTGGTTGCAAATACTTGCCACGCGCCGCGACACGCGAACGTCCTGATTCTCGCGGAACATGCTGCCGAAGGTGTAACAAGGCAAGGAGCCGGCCTGAAGCCTCTGCCACGCCATGATCATCCGGGTGTCTAGACCGCCTGTCAGAGACATCCCGACGCGTTCGCGGCTATTGAAGTATCGGGGAAGGTTTCGTGTGAAGACCTCCCGAAGCTCCCGATAATATGCCTCCGGATCCAGACTTTCTTGGTTTTCCCACTCCCGTGGATGGAAATAGCTGCGTTTCCTGTCGACCGAGCCATTCCGAAACGACCATGCGGAAGCTGGAGGCAGAACGTGGATGCCCTCGAATAGGGTGCGATCCTCCAGAACAGAGCCGCAAGAAACGAACTCACCTAGAGAACGAGGCGCCAAAGTGCGAAGTTCAGGCCGCACGGCGAGGATTGCTTTAGCTTCCGCAGCGAAATAAAACGCGTCCTTCGATTCGTGATAGTAGACACGATGCATTCCATACCGGTCGTTGAAAAGCGTCGCGGTCCCGCGGCCACGATCTATCAATAGTCCATGAAATCTACCGTTCAATATTGCTGGAAAAGATTCGCCTTCCTCTTCGTAGAGATGCACAAGATACGAGGCCTGGCTTTCATTCAGATGGTGTCCTCGCTCCTTGAGACGTTGCGGCGTCCCGGGCTCCGGAAACTCTTCCCCCGAGAAGACAAGCACTACGTCTTGGCGCTCGTTTTCAATGGGCATCTCCTCGCAGAACGAGCCTTTTCGCTCAACCCAGCCGACGTAGACGCCGAGGGATTCGTCCACCCGGATACCGGTCACATAGAAGTTCTCGTGGCCCATAGCCTTTCCCATCTGGAGAAGCTCTCGCACCGCCGCTTCCCGTGGGATCCGGGTTATCAAACCTAAGATTCCTGGCATGGACGCTCCAAACCTATATCACCGTATATCCGGTTGCCCAGCTTCACGTGATCTGTCTCGGGAGTCATCAGAAGGAAAAGAGGTGTTTCGGCACTGATGGTTGCAATGCCGCCCATCTTGAACGGTACAGCCAATGCGAAGTTGACAAGAATAAGGAACAAGAGCGCGGGACTTCCGTATGTAAGAAACTCTTCTAAGCGCTCTCCAGGCCGGAAAAACGTTTCGCGTACAAGAAGCTGCGGATTTTGCGAAACGTGGCGGCGACAGGTTCAGGAACCTGCTCAACGATTTCGTGGTGGAGGCCTAAGCGCAAGGCGATCCGGCCTTTCAGTGTAAGTGGCACATAATATCTGGGCAGTTCCACCTTCTGAAACCCATTCTGCAGCTTGAACTCTGCCAGGCTGTCCCGCTGCTTCTTCCCGTAGGAGAGATTCGCGTACCACAGATGCGGAATCCCCCGATCAGCACACGACCGGACTGCCTGCGCAATCAGCGCATTCGTCGGCGCCTTATCGCGGTGCTGAATCATGGAGAGAATGTGCATCAGACCCGCTTGACTCCAATCCTCATTGGCTACGAGTTTGATGAAGCCAATCAGGTTGTCGTTGAGGAAGGCGCCGATGAATATGCTCCGCTCGAGAAAAGTCGCCTTCATCTTGCGGAGACTTTCGAACTCCTTGCCATAGTGAGGGAAGGTTCTTCCTTGCCGGACCGGCGACTCGTTGTAGATTGCGGATATGCCTTGAATGAGAGCATCGTCGAATGGAATTTCCCGGACGACAACCCAGTTTTTTGTGGCCTTGCGAACCTTGTTCCTGACCTTGAAATTGATCTGTTGCGCCATCCAGTTATCAAACGTCGACACCGGAAGAACGGCCACGTTGTCCCACTCCATCGGATGGCTGTACTTCGGCGACGTTTCGGAAAGCCTTTGAATGAACGTGAAGATGTCAATCGAAGCGCCGGAGTTTCGCAGGTGATCTAAAGCTGCCTCCGGGTCCTCCAGGAATTGGTACCCTTCTCCGTCGATGAAACCGATTCGGACTAGTTTTCCCCTGATGCGAACTTCCCTGCCTTTGATTTCCAAAGATGGCCTGCCTTTCTTCACGAATATCGAGGATAGCGGCAAAATGGCCTCGTCATCTGCCGGAAACGAGTGAGGGGAGCGGAGTAATTGCCTGAGAATCTCGGATCCATACGACGGCATCTCCGGCGTACCTCGATTTAACCGCGAATACTGGTTGAAAATTGGCCAGCGCCGGCTCGTCAAATGTCACAACGGCGCTGTCCGCGTTATTGTTGGAACTCGCTGCCTTTTGGCACTGCAAAGCCGTTTTCCAAAATAGTTGGACGTCTTCAAGCGCGGCCGGTGGTCGATTTCGCCTTGTTATCGCGCTTTCAACATCCTCTATTGGACTGCCTGCGTTTTCGTCGAAGGCGATCTGGTAGCCACAATAGTCGGAATTATGCAGCCACGCCAGAATACTCTCCAGTTGATAGGTTCTTTCGCGCTCCGCAAGAAGCGGCCTCGCGGCCTTGGTCACTATCGGCACGTTGATTCCCGCGCGAACCATCACGAGGACTATCGCCGATGCAATGATCGCCGCCAGGACGTATTGAGGTCTGACAAAAGAAAGCGCCTTCTCAGCCTGCGACCAGCCTAAGGCTGTCACATAGACAGCTACAATGATTGCAAAGAGCACATAGATGGGAGTACCGATCCCTCCCCCGAACGGAAGCACTGCCGCCGTAAGAGCTAAAAAGAAGAGGCTCCAGCAGCGCAAACGAAATAGCTTGATTAACACTGCAAAGAGCCAAAGAAACAATAGCGGCAGGCTCTTCATGAGAAACACCGCGCTGAGTGCGGACGCAAATAGAATGGCTGCCAATCTCAGCCTGGGCGATAGCTCCATGCTGAAGATCACCAACAGCGTCAATAAGAACGCCACAAAGGATGCAACCCGATTGACCTCGTTGGTTTGGTAGCTGACGAGGAATCCGAATAGCTTGGTGTCGAGAGGCATGTGGGTACGCGGAAAAATGACAACCATTGCGGCAATGGCCGCCATGCCGACAAGTAAGATTACAAGGGACTGAACGTGTTGCAGTCTGCTCCGTCGCCGGAAGGTATCGAGGCAAAATCCAAAGTAGAAGCCCACGAAGAGAGCGGTTGCAAAAGGATGCCAAAACACAAGCACTGTGGCGACGAATGCAAACCACACCTCTCGTTTGTCGAATGTACCTGAAGCGTGGAAGGCCAGCAAAGCTCCGAGAGTCAGGATAACGGGAACGTAGAACAAGCCGTAGATGTGAAACAGCTGAACGTAGCCGGAAAAGAATACACCGCCGGCGACGCACGCGACCATTGCAAACAGACGCCGCTGAGGCGCCTCAGAATAAATAAACCACCAAGCGAGAGCAAACATTGCGTAGACAAACCCCTGCAACAGGGCCTGGCGCAGAACACTCGTCGGAAAAACGTGTGTATCCAGAAATCGAAAACCCAACCAAGTCGCGATTTGGGCCAGTGGACGATAGGTGGAAGTCCCACCAAACGAGAATTGCTGGGCAAACGTTTGGGTGTCAACCCCGGCAAGCCACGAATAGGTTTCCCTATGACTGGCGAACGGCACAACCATAAAAAACCAAAATGAGAACCCGAGCACCGTCAGAATGAAATAGCTGAGGGTCTGTGCCCGTCCGTTTGGATCGGAAGGGCAGCGACCGCTTAATTCCGAAATCTTATCGGCAGTGTTTATTGTCGTCACATCATCTCCAAGAAGGCCTTCGGGGCTTGGATCCAAACAGCGCCGCCGGCAAAAACGTCCGAAGGGGGAAATCAGTTTGTGCGGTGGATGACGCCTGCTCGAATCCGCTATCCTGCAATCTCGTACTTTCTGGAGGCGGACCCTTTGAATGAAGGCTCCCTTGCAATAACGTCGCCCACTGTCGCACGTCGAGCGACTACCATCGTTCCCCACAAGAATGTAATGCACATGAAAGACGCTTTAAAGGCAGCTTCCGTCATATTGTAGAAGAGCACTATGGAGGAGAGCCCCCACGCGAGTGAAGCCACGCTTGTATAGTTCGTTAAGCTGGCACAAAGCCTTCTGTAAGTGCTGATCAATAGCCCCGCGAGAAAGCAGAGTCCCACGATGCCCAGGTTGAGATAGACCTCAATATAGCCGTTGTGCGCCTCTGTCGTCTGGCCTGCGAGTCGCCCTACTATGTCGCGCCGGGAACCTAACCAGAAGGTCTCGTATCCGGTGCCAACAACCGGGTTCGTGTGCATGCTGAGAACGGCGTTCCAGATGGTGGTTCTGCCGGTGAGATCCGCGTTCCTGCCGAGCTGACTGGTCATTTGACCTTGGAGACCGAGGCCATACGCCGCAATCAGATAAACAGCAAAACATACCGGAACCATAAGCTTGAGGGACAGTGGATGGCGTCTTCCCCATTGGCTGTTGAAAACCAAGACCACGAAGCAGCCAATTGCCAGGCACACGTGGGCGGTTTCGCTCGCGGACATATCCAGCAGCCAAAGTATCATCGCGATGAATGCAGCATCGACGAGCAAAATCCGTTTTGTCCGCTTCTCTTTGCGTTGGGAGAAGCGCGTTACGAAATCCCAGAAGAAGAAGATTCCGCTCAGCATGCATAGGGAGCCGAGCATATTCTTGCTCGTTCCCACTCCTGAGTTCTCGGCAATGCCCGACCAAGGATCGAAGAATCGGCTCTTCTCGGGATAGTACTTAAGAAGCAAAATAGAGAGCGGAATTAAAAGATAATATAATCGCCGCAACACAGTGCGGATAGCCTCTGAAGAACGAGGGTCCGAGAGAATCACTAGAATGATCGTGTAGTTCCCGAGATCCCGGATCCACCTCTTGAGCGTCACGAAAGGGAAATCGGACCATATGACGCTCAGCAAGGCGAACCCAAGAAACGCTGTAAGCGCAAAGTTGCGCGCTAAAAAATCGCCCCATCGGAACGACCGGAACATCAGAATGAGAACCGAAACCAGAATTAACCCAAAAAAAATGGTGCGGTCGAATGGATTGCCATCCTCCACAGCCTGCGTGCCCACAGCTCCTACCTGGCCGGCCAGCCATTGTGAAGGCAGGCGCGATCCAATGAAGAAAAACCAAGCCACAGGCACCCACAAAGCCAGAGATGTCTTCTCTTCCTTGGCGGGATCAAAATACAACAGCGCCAAGAGAAAAAAGAACCAAAGAGCCAGCGCTATGGTAGGAGGCATCGTATGAATCCGCTAACAGCGAGCCATCTGGTTCCCGCCAGGGTTAGTTCTTGCAGATGGCTATTCGGATGAATGGCTCGCAATCGAAAATGGTTATTGCTTTTGAGAGTCATCGAGATTCGACGCCGGGAACGCCCGCCCTGAAAGGAGCATTCTGGACCTGAACTTGATTCTGTGATCGGTCGGCATTGAGCTGATCGAAGATCGCATCCATAATTCGAGCAGTGAGAAGAATTTCGCGATAAGGAATCGGCACAGGAGCATCCTCGCGAATCGACCGGTAGAACGATTCAATGAGATATTTTATTCCGGAATCCATGTGAAAATCCCTGCCCAGGAATAACCGGCCATTCGTGATTAGATTCCCGATATGCTGCTTCGCAAACTGCAGAGGCGGAATGACCATGTCAACGTAGCTCTTGTATTTCTGGCCGCGAAGCTTGATTAAAATTTCGTGGTCCTGGTCAAGAACGAGGCCGTTCTTCGGACCATAGACGCGAAGCTGGGAGATGGCGGGCTTCATTTGGGACGAAAAAGTAAAGTAGGCTGTTGTCCCCTCTTCCGCGCTGATGATGACTCGGAGCTCATCCACAATCTCGCTTTCGTTCATTCGCTTCAAGAGCGGGCTGACGGAGCCGTGCGCGATCACGCGGTGCGTATCGCCAGGCAGAAATTCTGCAATCCTGGCGATCCCGTGACTGATCACGTTTTGCAGCAATTTGCCCGGCAATCGCCGGACCCAATGGCGTTTGTCGCTGAGCAGCGCGCGGGCGTAACTCGGATCGCCAAGATCATAGGGGTAGTAACTCTCCATGTGTACAGCAGCCCCCCCCAAGTAGCCGCTTTGGACCAGCTCTCTCATACGCCGAGATACATGGGTGAATTGATAGTTGTGTCCGACCGTTAGTTTGACCCGCTTTTCTTCAGCGAGGTCCACGAGTTCTTGCGCCTGCTTGGCATACAGGGTAAACGGTTTCTCAACATACACGTGACAACCCTGCTCAAGGCAGAATCTGGCAACATCGAAGTGACTTTCCGCCGGTGTCGTGATGTGAACAACATCCGGCCGGGCCTTGTCCACAAGTTCCGCCAGATCGGTGAAGTACTGCTTAACTGGAAATCGCTCGCAGATCTGCATGGCCATCAGCGGCTCACGGTCACACACGCCGACGATCTCACACCCTTCGATCCTCTGGATCTGCGACGCATGAGCATCGGCAATTTTGCCGCATCCCACGATGGCGACCTTAAGCATGGCGTCCACCCCGCGCGCAGGCCTCGACGTACCGCCGCATTCCCTCCGCGGTGGGCACTTTTTGCTTCCAACCTAGCCTGGTTTTCAATTTCTCGTTGCTATAACGCGTCTTTTTCCATTCGGCGTGCCAGCGCCTTCGATTGAAAACCGGCGGCAATTGCCCCTCCGACCATTGCGAGTACTTTTCCCACAAATAAGAGAACGCATAACTGACAGCATGGGGGACATAGATTGAGTTGAAGTGTTCTGCATTCTTCTTGTAGAGGCGTAAAAACTCGCGGCTCGAGGGCAAGTCGTCGTCGACAACGTTGAAGGTCTCGCCATCAGCTCCTTTCACTAGGCCAGCCAGCACAATCGCCTCTGCGCAGTTTTCAACGTAGGTGAAGGGTATCGAGTTAGAACCTCCCATATGCAGGAAAGGCCCGAAGGTGGCGATGCCCACCCGTCCGGTGATTTCGCCAGCCGCGCCATAAACACTCCCGGGCCTGACCACGACGTACGGGATTCCACGATTCTTGCCATACTCAGTGACGATCTGCTCCTGCTTAACCTTCGCGAAGCAATAGGCTTCCCCGCGGAGCTCTGGATGCTCTTCGACCGGGCACGATTCATCCAGGAGATTCCCCTGGGGCTTGTGACAGTTAGAGTACACAGCGAACGAACTGACAAGCACAAATCGTCGCAGGCGCGCGCACTCGAGGCTGGCGTCGAGAAGGTTACGAGTTGCCACGACGGAATTCAAAAACGCATCGGGGAATGACTTCTCCCCGATTCCGGCGGCCAGGTGAAAGATGATCGCCACATCCTTGACGACCGCCTTGCAATCTTCGCGGGATAGAAGATTACCTTTCAACACCTCGATTCGCGCTCCGGGCGGTCGGCGCTCAATGATGGCTTCGATGCCGCCGAGATCGCTTGACTGCCGTACAAAACAGACCAGGTTGCGAAACCCACGATCCAGCAGGGACTCTACCACTCGAGGTCCTATGAAACCGGCAGCTCCTGTTACCAGAATCCGGTCATCCGGGCCGGCTATGAAACTGTCTTGTGGCGACGATCCGTTTGCCCGGCTCGCGATCTCGGTCGTGAAGGTATTCATCTCCTGACCTCGGAGGCAGCGATGGTTTCAATGCTTTCGGCAACGGCCATGTCGACGTAATCTCTTGAACTGTGATCTCCGCTCAAGCCTAACTCCCTCCCCTTATGGATTCGCAATCGCAAGCCGGGAGGATTGTCGCGCTGATCAACCGCGACCTTGGCGCGCACCGCGCCCGGCTCTGTAGAATCCGTTTCAAACCATGCCGACCGACGCTTTCGAAACCACGAGACCGCTTGGCCGGCCGTTGCGAACCACGCGCCTCGACTCTTCAAATCCTGGATCAAGTCACTGTAGCATCCGCCCCACAGCCTTTCCGGCGCGAGGCTGCGATCATGCCAGTTAATCGTCAGGGTGCCTCCAAAGTGGCCTGTATTTTCCACCATTGAATCGAGAAGAGCTTTAGCCTGCTTTGGGGAAAGCGCGAGATGGGTGGGATAGAACAGGGCCGTGTCCATCACATGTAGCGGCAATTCGAGCAGCCGCTTCGTTTCAAGCGGCTTGAACACCTGCGTTGTTCCCGCGCGATATCCCACTGTTTCGTTATAGCCGCCTGTTGAGTCGTAGGCCGCTCCAGCCTTCTCCAACACCACAGGCGATTGCTGGCCATAGTAGAGCCAATGCATCCTTACACCTGTCTCGCAGACTCCCGTTAGCATCCGAATCTCTTCCAATTCTTCACGCCCCCTGGAGCTGTCAATCCATGCATCAATTCCGTGTAGCCCTACTTCACGGCCCGCACTGACCAACTTCTGAATTGCGCCTGCAATATCCTTGGCCCGATATTGAGCGGCACGAAACACGGGCGCCCGGCCATGAACACCCATTCCCGGGCAGTCTTTGAAAGGGATAACGAAAAAGGTGGAAGGGAGGTCCCCCTCCATTCCTAAATAACGATCATCAAAATCGCGCCAGAAATCTTTCGCAAGGCCCATGTGAACAAAGGGCAGCTTCATCGCTGCCGCCCAATTCTTGATCAGATTTTGACCGGACATCTCGCCGCGAATCATTTTGCGCAACGAACCGAAAACCGCGCGATACAAAAACCCGAAGAGTGTGTGATCCCATTTGTGCCGACGGATCGAAGGATGATCCACATCGTGGGTCAGGCAGGCAACGAATTGAAAACCCTCTGGTACCGGGGGGATCTCAACTAAGGAAATCCCAGAGCCTGTGATTAAATCCCTTAGGAACGCGATATGTAGCTCTAAGGTTGGTATATGGGCGTTAGCGGGCGGCTGACCTGAGGTCAGCAGGCTACGAACCTCGCCGAACAAGTCATAGCCAATCCACGCTCGCGACGTTCCGCCGATCTGCTCCACGTATGCTGCGCACTCTTGAGAATCCTCATCCTTCAAGAGGCTACCTGCTTTGCCGGCAAAGGTGACCGCGCCACCGTAGATTGGAATTCGATGGCCACGGTACGTGAGAACACATGAGCGCCTACCCTTGCTCCCGGCAGGCTCCTTCAGCTCATCCTCAAGCCCTGTATTTCCCAGAGCGTAGGAGACGACCAGCTTCGCTCCAGCGCGAGGTTGCTCCTCGCCGTCACAGATCAGGACGTCGTACTGCCGATTTCCAACGTAGAACTCCCACGGCGTCTTGAACAATTCGAAAAATTCGCGGACAACATCGTGTACCGCGGGATCCGCGATGACGCCTATCATGGGAGAGCGCTCTCAGTTCAACGCGGCAACGGGTTCTTCGTGTACCCGAAGCCACTCTTCGAAAAGCACGAGGCTGAACAAAATCTTGTGGTTGTCCTGTCGGCCGGATGCATGCTGCTCGCACAGTTCGCGCACGGCAGCGGGACGAATATATTGATATATCTTCGAGCTGCTGTCGCGCAGCGTTTCCATCATCTTGCCGTTGGTGGAGCTTCGAAACCAATCATCCACGACATTCACGGCGAAACCGCGCTTCGGGCGCTTCAGGATTGAGTCCGGAAGAAACGTCCGGCAGACTTGGCGGTGCAGCCATTTCCGCGAGCCGTTTCTAACCTTCAGATTTGCCGGCAACCTTTCGACGTACTCAACAATCTCTTTGTCGATAAATGGCACGCGAAGCTCGAGACTGTGCGCCATCGACAATTTATCCGCATACATCAGAAGCTCGTCAGGAAGAGTCGATCGCACTTCAAGGAATTGCAGTCCTCCAAGCTCGTCGGTTTCGCTCATGAGTGGGACAAGATCTTCCCAGCACTTCAATATGCTATCTCCCGAGTCAGGTTCCAGCAAACCGCCCTGGAAGAGATCGTCCACTTGCGGGCCCGGGAGAAGCGATAGAACATTCTGGTACCTCTGCATCCTGTCTGTCAGCCCGAGGGACTGCACACCCCTCTTGAGCATCTCGTTTCTCGGCAACGCCGCGATGGTCGAGGAAATCGTCGACCGCATCCACGCTGGCAATCCAGCCCACAACGAACCGTAACGAACGCCGAGGTGACGCTTATAACCGCCAAACAGCTCGTCCGGTCCCTGTCCCACGAGAGCGACTTTCACATCCTGACGTGCCCGCTCGCATACAAAATACATCGGTACGATCGACGATGCAGCGATCGGCTCTTCCAAAGAAGAGACGATTTTCGGCAGAGCCTCCTCGAACATCGATCTCGTTATTGTGATGCTGCTATGCCTGGCTCCAAGTATGCGAGCGGTTTCCGCGGCATCTGCCAGCTCATCATCGGCGAAGCTCGAGCCATATCCCACGGTATAGGTCGGCCAGGAATTACCGTTGAGATTCATCAACGCAAGCAACAATCCAGAATCGAGGCCACCGCTCAAGAGCAAGCCGACCGGCACATCGCTGATGAGCTGACGCCGGATGGCGCCCTTGTAAAGCTCAAGCAGTTCTTCCCTTGCCTCGTCAGGAGACTTCGCCGGCGCAAATGGGGTCGGCTTGAACTGGTACCACCGGCTCACCTCGGGACTCCCGTCTTGAACGACAAGCTTGGTTCCTGGCGCGAGTTTGCGAACTCCCTTGAGAATCGTATAGGGCGACGGGGTAAAACGATTGCGGAGGAAAAGATTCAGCGACGTCGGATCGATCTCCACTTTGTCGGGCATTGTCGCCCGAACCGCGCGCATCTCCGAACCGAAATACAGACGACCTCCATCGATCCGGTAATAGATCAGCTTTATTCCGAATGCATCCCGTGCAAGAACCAGCCGTTTCTTCCTCACGTCCCAGATGGCGAGGCCAAACATGCCATTCAGACGATTGAGCACATCGTCGCCCCATTGCTTATAGCCGTGGATGATGACTTCTGTGTCCGAGTTCGTTTGAAAAACGTGCCCGAAGCCCTCCAGTTCGCGCCTGAGCTCCGGAAAGTTATAAATTTCGCCGTTGAAAATCACCCATACGGATTCTTCCCGATCCGACATGGGCTGGTGCCCGCCCGATAAGTCAATGATTGAAAGCCTGCGGAATCCGAATCCCAGGGATCCCGATATGTAATAACCGTCGTCGTCAGGCCCGCGATGAACGATCGACTTCGTCATCGCCTCGAGGTCCCGTCGCTGGACCGGCGCTTGGCTTCCGAAATTATATTGTCCGCAAATTCCGCACATAGCAGTCCCTTAGTTTATGGCCTTTGAGGCCACCACCGCGGTAGAGCCGTGATCTACGCTGTCTTGAGGTTTGTTGAGACGAGAGAGCAAGAAGGAAAGACTCCGAAACACCTGTGACTGAGCCCAGCGATGCATCGGGACATTGTCCCAGCCGATCAGCAGCTCACGCGCTCGGAATGAACCGTTGCTTCTCTGCCATCGAGCAAAGAGGTCCTTAACGACGCTCGACAAAATCTTGTCCATCTGTTCGAAGCGGCCGAACAGGAGCGTGCCTAGGTTGACGCACTCCGCGTAATCGTACAGTTCTTTCCGATATACAGTGAGTCGCGGCCGCTTGGAGAATGGCACTGGAAGCCTATTCTTATCGACCAAGTTCTCCACGTAGTATTTGACGCCCCGCTCGATGGCGCTCCACACTTGAGGCAATCCAGTCAGCTGTTGGATCTTGGTGAGATTCTTCAGCACGAAACAGGTGTGAAAATGGTCTACGAAATCCCTCGCGCCCTCTGTTGAGTAGTACCAGGAGCCATCAGCATTTTGCGAGGCCAAAACGAAATTGAGATTTCTTTTTGCTGCTTCAAGATATCGCGGTTCCGAAAGCTCGATCCCGGCCTTCGTTAGAAGAAACGCTCGATAGGCGCTGGCATTGACAACGCCGCACGGGTCGTCCGGCGCAGGCGTATAGCCGCAACTCGCCGCATGCGGCGCGGTTTCCACATCGCGGTAAGCCTTGAAGCCATGGTGCGCTATGGACTGCATGATTCGCAGCCACTTTGGATCTGCATCGATCGCATATACCGCCGAGAATGCCTCGTAAACGTAGGGCAGCGTGGTTATAAGGGGTGTGCCTTCTTTAAATGTGCCGGTTCTCGTCTCCCAATTGAATGGATAGCCCCAGCAGAAATCTTCGTAACCCTTGCTACGAGTCTCCTGTAAAACCTCGAGGAAGTGAACCGCTCGCTGGTGATATTTTTCTTCACCGTGTATCCCGGCGAGGAGCGCGAATCCCATCGCGTAATGGGCGTCGGCAATCGGGAAGCGCTGGGGTTTCCAGAAAAGTCTTCGCGCCGACGGCACAAACGCTTCGCAAAATATCATGGGGGCCACTGCCAGGGTGCCCAGCTTGGGCTTCCGGTAGTACAAAGCTTTGGCGCCGCGCCCGAGCTTGCCGGCAAAAAAGCTCTGATGATCGTACGACGTCTCGCCGTAGCCATCGAGCCAATTTGTGAAAGCGCCGACAGAAGCTTCGAGTTTAGTGATTGAGATTTCGTCCGTCATTTTAGTGTGTACCTGCCGAGCGATGTTCGGTCGGGAAGACTGGCATGCCCGCGAGGAAACTCTAATCGGGAAGCGCTTTGAAGTTATCGACCGATTTGAATGTGAGGACGGATTTTAGAATCCCGCCGAGCTTCCGCATCTGTTCCTTGCGATGAAACGCAATGAGCTGCTTGGAAATTGGTCTCTTCTCCCTCCGGAGCATGGCCCACCCATAACCGAGACCTAGCGCAAACCCTTCCACCAGAAAGGGCCGCTTGGTCATGCGATACGTAACGCGAAATAGTTCCCAAACAGGATGACCGCCAAGGTAGTAATCCTTTTCACCGTAGGAGAATGTCGCTGCAAATTGGCTGCGTTCGGCGGTTCCCATGTGTCTGTAGTGAAAGAATGACTTCTCTCGGTACGATTGCGTCTTCCAACCCATCATCCGGGCCGTCGTAACCGCGATCCAATCGATGCCGCCGGCCTTGTTTGCAAAATACCCGCCGATCTCCTCGAAGCACTGGCGCCGGAACACCTGGCACTGACCCGACACATGGTTCTGCCCTTCAAAGCTGTCGGTCGCCGAACTGTAACCGCCTTCCTCGCTGAAAACCGTTCCCGCTACTCCGAGTCGAGGATTCTGTTTGAATTTATTCAATAGGAATTCGAAGTGATCCGGATCCAATAAAACGTCCGAATCCAGGTTGCCGATGATTTCATATTCGACATTCTTCAGCTTTTCCAGACCGGCATTGAACGCGTGGACCTTCGCCGCGAAATTGCGCTCCTGGCGCACCGGACGGTTCACCACCTCGATCCATTCGTGTTTTGCGGCATAACGTTCCGCAATCGCTCCCGTCGAGTCTGTCGAACCATCGTTCACGATCACCCACTTCACAGGCAAAATCGTCTGGTGCAATACGGACTCGATGGTCTTCTCGATAAACGCTTCCTCGTTGCGAGAAGGCGTGACTAGGACGTAAGGCGGAAGAATAGATGCCTGATCCACTTTCATCTCAGTATGCCTCTTTGCACTTCCCGTGACCGCTGCTGTCTTAAATTCTGGCATGGCTAATTCCCGCTACGCGCGCCATGTTGCGTATACACTTCAAACCGCTCGGTCGTGAGCGATCTGTCGTACATCTCCTCCGGTTCATTAACGACCACGTGGCTTCCTCGATTCGAAAAGCCAAACGGAACACACAACAGGCTCTTGAGGCGCATGCGCAACTCTTGCCGCCGCTCGGGCGGGACAAAAAACAGCATGAAACCTCCTCCGCCGGCTCCGAGGAGCTTGCCGCCAATCGCGCCGGAACTGCGCCCCGCCTCGTAAATTTCGTCAAGGTTGCTGTTTGTGATGTTCTTGGTCAGGGTTCTCTTGAGCTGCCACGACTCATGCAACAACTGGCCAAATTCCTCGATCGAACGATTCGGGTTCGTGAGAATCGATTCAGCTTCGTTCACTAGCTCGCCCATAATTTGGAGTTCACGCTTCCGCTCATGAGTGACTCGAATCTGCTCTTTGGCAATCTCCGAAGCGGTTCGCGAAAATCCGGTAAAAAAGAGCGCGCAATGTTGCTGAAGCAGCGCCATCCGCTCCTGTGAGGCGATGATTTGTCTCACGTCAAAGCTGCCGTCCACGTTGAAGTTGATGCGATTAAAGCCTCCATACGCAGCGGCGATTTGATCTTGCGATCCGACCGCTTCCCCAATCACTTCCTGCTCTACATGGATCGCATCCTTTGCGAGCGCATGTTTATTGCGCGTTTGCTCCTTGAGACCATACAGGCCCAGCAAAAGACCAACCGTAAACGCCGAACTCGTGCCCAAGCCAGTGCGAGCAGGTAAGTCGGCCACATGGTGGACCTCAACCCCCTCTTCAACGCCCATATACTGCAGGCAGCCGCGTACGGAGGGATGTTCGATCGAGCTGTTATCGTGGACATTTTCGACCTTCGAATACGAAACGCGGCTGTGGTATTCGAAAAATGGCGGCAGATGCCGGCAAGTGATGTAACAGCACTTGTCAATGGCCGTGGAAAGCACGGCGCCGCCGAACTCGCGGAACCACACAGGATAGTCGGTACCGCCGCCGAAGAATGAGATTCTTAGTGGTGTGCGCGTGATGATCATAGGGATCTCTCTTAGTCCTTCTCGAAAGGATTATCGATTCGTGCCGGAAAAGGCGCGATGTCCCGCCTTGACCGCTGTCACTGAGCCCGCAGCAGCTTTCTCGCGATCTAATATCTGGTGGATAGCGTCTAGAAGTGAAACCGCATCGATGTCTGCACCGCGTGAGGTCGTGCTGGGTTCCGCTTTCTCGCCGGTCTCGTTCTCGGTCAACAGCCGCGCCGTCTTGCATCCAGCATTCTTGCCTGCCTCGATGTCGATGTCGGAATCGCCGATCATCCACGATTTGGGCAACTCGATTCCGAATTCGCGAGCTGCATCGTTCAACATCCCAGGCGCGGGTTTCCGGCAGCGGCAGACCGGTTCCATTTCGTGCGGACAGTAATACACTGCGTCGATTGTGGCTCCGGCCCTCGCCAGAAATTCCGACATCCGCTGATGTAGCATCTCCACTTCGGCAGCCGTTATGAGCCCTTTCGCGACGCAGCGCTGGTTGGTAACCACGATCACGCACATACCCGCCCGGTTCAGCTGAGCAATGCCCTCCGCCACGCCCGGCAAAATCTGAAAATCCTGCCAGCGGGTTATGTAATCGCCCTCCGGCGGTTTTCTATTGATGACGCCGTCGCGATCCAGGAACACTGCCTTGGTCACGAAACACCTCGTTCTTGGCATCCGGCATGGGCCGCTTGCTGGAGATTGCGGCAAAGCGTCTGAGCGCGCGCGTAGTCTTCAGGCGTCCCTATGTCGATGAACATTCCGTCTTGCTCCGCGGCATACATCCCCAGTTCGAGCAATCGCGGGAATACGTCTCTTTCAAGACTCGCCGGCCCGTCCGGAATGTGCTCTAGAACGGCTCGGTTGAACACGTACACGCCGCCGTTTACGATGCCGGGAACAGGAGACCCCGTCTTCTCACGAAAGCCGACCACTCGATGATCAGTGCCCTGTTGAACCGTTCCGTACCGCGCCGCGTCCGGAACACTGCGCACGGCCATGCTGACGAGCCCGTCACGCTCGCGATGAAACCGAATGAGTTGATGGAAATCCATCTCGAGAAAAGAATCGCCGTTCATGACCAGAAAATCGGACGCCTGTGCCAGGTAGCGTTCCGCACATTTTACAGCTCCCGCCGTTCCGAGCGGCTGCGTCTCCTTGGAGTACTTGATCGAAACATCCCATTTGCGTCCATCGCCCAATTGGTCTTCGATCTGGTCGGCAAGATGTCCTGTGCACATCACCAAACGCCGAATACTCTGCGCGCGCAGTTGCAATACGAGCAGCTCAAGGAATGGCATGGCACCCACGGGTGCCAATGGCTTGGGAGTCGACGGCAATACGGCTTGCAGGCGCGTTCCCATTCCGCCAACGAGCAGCACGGCAGCCACGTCTTCACTTGCCGTCAATCGCGTCCGATTTGTTGTTCTAGACTTCACAGTAAATGCCCGCCTCATTCACGCCCAGGGAAAGTTGCATCGGTATCGCACCAACATCATTCCGCTGCATTCCAGTAATCGATCATCGACCGCAACGTTTGCTCAAGCGAGATCAACGGTTTCCATCCCGTGTCTTTGCGGATCTTTTGCGTGCTGCCGAAAATAATTCTCTCGTCAGATGGACGCATCAAGCGCGCGGCAGGCCGGATCTCTGCTTTCACTCCGGACAGACGGATAGCTGTTTCCAGAAGCTCTCTCATCTGATGCGTTCGGGACGCGCACAGGTTATAAGCCTCGCCTCGCTTGCCCTTTGCCGCCGCGAGATAGAAGCCTCGCACGGTATCGTTCACGTCCAAAAATGCCCGGTAAGGTTTCAAGTTTCCCACTTCGATCACCGGCGCCTGCCGGCCTTTCTTGATGGCCACCAGCTGCCTCACGAAGTCCGAAGGCGCATCACTCGTCTTACCCGGGCCCGTCGTGTTGAAGAGCCTGACGTTCACCGCCGGAATTCCGTAGTCGAGGAAGTATTCGCGCGCCAGCAAGTCCAGGCAAACCTTGCTGATGCCGTACGGATGCAATGGCTTAAGAGCCTGCTCTTCCTTAACAGGAATCGCCGATTCCGGCACATGCCCGTATTCGGCGCTGGAACAGGCTGAAACGACCACGGGATGCCGCTTCAAGTGGCGCACCGCCTCAAAGAGATACAGCGAGCCCATAATGTTGCTCTCGAACGTCTTGACCGGATCAGCCCATGACGACGTCGGCAGGCTCTGTGCCCCAAAGTGAAATATGTGCGTCGGCTTATGTTCAGCGAGAATCTGCGTGATGCGCTGGCCGTTGCGCAGATCGCACTGCGCGAACTGCACGTTTGACAGCTTCGGAAAGGAAGCCGTGCCCTCGGCAAGGTAGGACCCCACTACGCTCCAGCCCCTGGCTTGCAGGAACTTAACCATGTGGGATCCGACAAATCCCTCAACCCCTGTCACCAACGCAACTTTTTTCATGGGAATTTTAAATGTAGCCTTCCTCGGCATTTCACAGCAAGAAACGAGACGGCAGTTCCAAACAGGCGGCGCCCGCTCGGAGCGGACCGTCGCGAGATATCCTATCTACTCTGGAGGGTCTCACTCACGCGACTGAGTAGCGTCTCCCTTTCACGGTCCCAGGTGTGCGCCAGGAAAACCTGCTGCGCTTTTCGCACAGTTTCCTGAGCTTCGCGTGGGTGGGAGAATGCGTACTCAATTTGCCGTGCCAGATCGCCGGCGTCCCCGGGCTCGAAGAATAAAAGGGACTCGTTGCTGAAGTAGTCTTGAATCCCAGGCGTGGACGGTGCGATCACCGGCTTCCCCAAAGCTAGATACTCGAAAATGCGGGTCGGTGTGTTGATCTCCGTAAACGCATTCCGATGGTTGGGTATCACGCCCAGATCACACTTTTCAATTTCCGTTACGAGTTTCTCCAGCCGCCTTGGTCCGAAAAAGCGAACGGATTCTTGTAGGTTCTTATTCCTGGCCGCCTCCATCATGCGTTCAAGGAATGGCGAGTTCACGCCGAAAATATGTAGTTCCGCAGTGGGAACAGCCTCTCGTACTCGCGAAAGGGCGTCGATCGCGACGTCCAACCCATTCCGCTCGACGAGCGATCCGTGATACATAATCACAAAGGGTTGCTTGTCGGTTGTTTTCCTCAAAGCCTCTGGCCCTGTCGCGCGGAATGGAAAAATCTGGCCGTCCGGCGCATTCATGACCACCGCAATCTTTTCCGGCCGGCAGCTGCGAGTGGAGAAAATTCTTTTGCAGGCGATGTTAACCGTGACTACCAAATCGGCTCGCGCGATGCTCCACTTCTCCAGGCGCTCCAGAAGTCGAACGCTCTTGCTGCCTTCGGGCTGGCCAAAGATGGTCATCATGAGCTCGGGCATTGGGTCGTGCAGATCGAGCACCACCTTGGCTCCCAGAGCCTTCGGAATCAGCGAGCTCAGCACAAGTATGTCGGGCATATTGTGCACATAAACCAAATCATAGCGGCGCACCAATGAGCGGAGGGCAAAAATCGCGGAGGAAATCAGAATAAACGCGGCGTATTGAGCCGCGTAAGTGAACTTCCCTCCACGCTGGTGTTTCAGGGGAATTCGCAGGACTCGGATGCCGTCTAGGACTTCGCGGCTCGGAGCGCCTTCGCTTCCCAGGCACACTAGGTCAATGCTCGCGCCTTCTGCCAGTAGAGCGTCGATGGCGCGGCGTGGTCTCGGATCAAACGGGTAGAGCGAATAGGTCACCATCGCCACACGTTTCCCCGCAAACCGCTTGCCGCGCGCGGGAGCCGCGCCTTGCGCAAGCGCTGTGGAGTCGGTCACTTCGGTCATGAGAGTAGTCATTGTCGGTGTGTTGTCGGTCATGTGAACCGGACTTGGGATCAATCCGCGGTCGCGGAAGAGACCTTATCCAAGGCTCCGATTGTTTTGGCGCTGTGATCGTTCAACTTCTTTCTTAGGGACTCGCGTTCGACCTTCGCACGATTGGAAGACTGGATCATCCTCAAAAGTGACGAATCATCGAATTTGCGCAGGATTTCGATATTGGGCATGACGCAATGACCGCCGATGATTCCCGGGAAGTACTTCACCGCTGGGAAAAAAGCGATCTCCTCGTGGAAGGAGACGATCTCCTCATAAGACACGCCCGCCTGATCCGCGTATCTCTCAATCTCTTGTGCCCACGCAATCAGCAAGCCGAAGTACGTCGTCTCGGTCAACTTCGCGAGCTCGCTCGCCTCCGGAGTGGAAAGGACCCGCGTCTTCAATCCTGCGCCCGCGAAATGCTCGGCAGCTAGCTGGCCGCTGGCGAGGTCAATGCCTCCGACAAATTTCGTGTACTTGCCGAGCTCTTCCAGCATGCGAGCGTGCTTGCCGCGCACCGGGCTGTTCGCCACCGCGGCGCCTGTTCGCTGCGCGATCGCGCGCGTGGTTCCGATAGCCACCGTGCTGTTTACAATCGTCAACGTGGGTTTGAAGAGATCAATGTACCGGGCGGTCTCACCCACGAAGTCCTTGATTTCGAATGGAAAGCAAATGTGCAAAACATCGACCTTCCCGATGGGCCCGCTGGGCGGATTGATGTCCACACCGATGACGTTGTAGTGCTTCGAGAGAAGTTCGAGGAGGGGCCGGCCCACCTCTCCGAGTCCGACGACAACAACGCTATTCTCTTTTCTCACCGCTATACCTCCTCAAAAAATGATCTCTAGCTCGGGAAGCACATTCACTGTCGTCTCGAGAAGGCATTTGCGATATCCTGCATGCCTTCCGGAATAGATTAGCTTTTTACCGCCAACACAACTTGCGGCCCTGCGGACTGAACGCTCTGAACGACCGCATTGACAACCCGCGTCTGGTCCGCTTCTGAGAGGCCCGGGAACATGGGAAGCGACAAGATTCGCTCGGCGGCCTTTTCGGATACAGGGAAATCGCCTGGGCCGTACCCGAGGCTGCGGTAGGCCTTCTGCAGGTGCAGGGGAACAGGATAATGAATTCCCGTATCTATATTTTCTTTTGCGAGGCTTGCCTGCAGCGCTTCCCGGTCATCCACTTGCACAACGTACACGTGATAAACGCCCTTCGAAGAAGAAGATTCAAACGGCGTGGTGACGTTCGCTGCCGCGGCAGCAAACATCTCGTTATATTTGCGAGCGCGCTCTTGGCGGCTTTCGGTCCACTTCGGGAGGTGCTTCAGCTTGACCTGTAGAATGCCGGCCTGAATCGAATCCAGCCGGCCGTTGTAACCCTCCACGTCGTGATAATACTTCTTGGCCTGCCCATGATCGCGCAGCATTTTGGATGTACGGGCGATCGCCTCATCGTCCGTCGTGATGGCCCCGGCTTCGCCGCACGCGCCCAAATTCTTACCCGGATAAAAGCTGAACGCCGCCGCGCGCCCCATCGAACCAGCCGTTCGCCAACGATTCTCCTTCTTTGAGAAATACTGCGCGCCGTGTGCCTGGCACGCGTCCTCGATAACGGCCAATTTGTACCGTTCCGCCAGCTCAAGGATCGGATCCATGTCCGCCATCTGGCCGTACAAATGAACGGGAACCACGGCCGTGACCGGTTTGCCGAAAGCCCGGTGGACGAATCGCCCAGTCGCAGGATCCAATGCGCAATTGGTTTGCAAGTATTGGCGAAGCTTCTCAGGGTCCATCGTGTATGTGCGGACGTCAATGTCGACAAAATCCGGACGAGCGCCGGCTTGCGAGATCGCTTCCGTGGTGGCAATGAAAGTCAGCGGCACGGTCAAGACGATATCGCCCGCTTTAACTCCCGCGGCGGTCAGAGCAAAGCGAAGCGCGTCGGTGCCGCTGCCTACTCCGACGGCATACTTCGCATCGCAATATGCGGCAAATTCGCGCTCGAATCCTTCCAACATGGCCCCACCGATGAAGCCGGCCGTTCCGAGCGCGGCCTTGAAAACATTCACCAGTTCCCCTTCGAGTTCCCGATGAGGTGTAATGAGATCGAGAAAGGGGATCTTATTATTTTGAGTCATGGAGCTATCTTCTCCTTTGAAGTAGTAGAACGCAGTATTCGGGCTGGGTTGCCGGCCACGATTGTGTTCGCTGGCACGTCGCGGGTCACGACGCTGCCGGCGCCGACGATGGCGTTTTCGCCGATGACGACATTCGAAAGAACGGTAGCCCCCGAACCGATAGAGGCGCCCTTCTTGACGAGGGTCCGTTCGACTTTCCAGTCCTTTTCCGTTTGTAGCTTTCCGTCGGACGCAGTCGCACGCGGGAACGAGTCATTAATGAAAGTCACGCCATGGCCGATGAACACGCCATCCTCGATCGTCACGCCTTCACAAATGAAGGTATGGCTGGAGACTTTGCAGTTCTTCCCGACCGTTGCGTTCTTCTGGATTTCGACAAACGCCCCGATTTTCGTGTCCTCGCCGATCTCGCAGCCGTAAAGGTTGATGAATTTAGAAAGCTTCACTCCCTGAGCCAATTTCACGTCAGGACCAATCGAGCAGAATTCATTCACAGGCGCACCAACTCTTCTTCCCCTCGAGGGGATTCATCGGCGGCTTCTGGCCTAGGGACGGCTCGATGGCCGAAGGCTCTGTCTATATATTGATGTCTTGCCATTTGCATTGGGGCAGCCAGTGAGTAAAGGTAAAGCGCGCCAATTCCAAAATTTTGATCTGTAGCGTTCCCGCTTGGCCGCCTCTTTAGGGCTTGAATTCCCTGCGGGTCATTCGCCTGAGCTACCGCCATTAAGACCACCAGAAGCGGTCCTGGATCCATCCTACTCTTGATGTAACTATCACAGAATCTGTCACTTAAGCGCTCAAGCAGAAAGCTTTAGACAACATCAACCAGTGGAGCAATCAACCTGCCAGACTAAACGCCGGCTTCACCCCAAACCAGTGGACGTAAGACCTACCTAATGCACTGAAAACGCGTATGTTAGAGGAACGAGATGCAGTCAAAAAGCGTCCATGCACCTAGGGACTCTTTCTCAAATCAATAGAAGGGGGAAAATCATTACCACATTTTGCCTTCGATTTTGACCCTCTTCGCCCCGGCTCGCCTCGGATACTCTTCCATGCTGGGTTACCTGTTCCCGGCCTTGGAATTGCATTCTCCCGGCACATCAGTATGTTGAAGCAGCCTTCGCAGCCATCGTGGCATTCGGCGCGCCAAATCTGGCCAAGGCGTAAAGTAACCAGCCGAAGTGATCGGGCCGAACCTCATGCCGAATGCTTAGCTTCTTCCCTTGCACCGCATAAGAAACGTTCAGAAAGCTGAGCGCCGCCCGAACATAATTCGTAATCCGGCTGCTCGGTCCGATGGAATCCCAAATGAAACCTTGATCCGGATTTCGCAGGTCTTTTCCAAGTTCATTCGCTCCGGCAATCCAGGACAATCCTTTCAGTATTGGCTTGTGAAAGCTGCGACCGGTGGCATCACCCAAGGCCAGGAGCCCGGCTGGCGCAGTTCCATCCTGATGATGGGAAATCACGGGGTACGGATTCACAACGCGGCATGTGCGCTTGTCATAGAGGAACCACCACTGGCCCATCTCCCCTTGGAGCGCGCAAACCGAGTTCGCGCAAGCCAATGCGGAGGCGAGAGGTTCCTCGATCTGAAATGCCCGTGCGAAAGTCGTGAGCCCGTAAATGGCGTGAATTTGATCGGCGAATGTTCCTAGGCGATTGTAGAAGGGTCGCTGAACTAACTTGGGAAACGCTACGTGTCCGAAGATTCCACCCTCGCCTTGGTTGTCCTGGAGCATGTGATACGTATCCACAGCGATGTCCGTCATGTCCGGAAGCGTTCCATCACATGCGAGGCGCGCATGTCCTATGCCTGCCAGAAACCAGGCTAGTCCCACCGTGCGAGCTTGCCGGCCATCCGAATAGGCGTCGAGCGCTTTCCCAAAATCAAACTCATTGAACAGTAGCTCGAGTCTCTCCGGGGCACACACCGCTGTGAACCAGGTCAGTAGCCCTAAATCACCGACGCTGCGCACCCAGCTTGTGTCTTCCAAGACGGCATCTCGAATCGAAGCAAGGTCAAAGGGTTGTGCTCCACCGGCCTCTGCGAGGCGCTGTAAACCCAAAAGCGCAATCATCGTGCGTTTTCGCGAGGTCCCTTCTTGATGGAATCCTTCCTCCGTCAGAGTGGCGCATCCGGAGAAGAGCTTCTCCTTCTCTTGAAATAACGAGACAAGCGACCGCAGAGACAGCGCCTTCAGCGCGGAGAATTCCCGCTGTGAATCGAAGTTATCCGAATGATCGCTCGCCGGCTCCTGAAAAGAACGAGCTTCGGCTAGCCGTCGGCCAGACATTTCGATTCTCCAAGAGGATTCTTGCGCCAAGGTTGGATCCAATGAAAGCGATTGCTATAGAAGGGGCTTCAAAGGACGGGCGATCTCACCGTAGTGTGCTATCTGCGCTGGCTCTGGGGACTTCCCTGCATTGCAAAGTCCCCAAGCGCATCAAAGTGTGGAGCAAAATGCGTTCAGAGGCGGACCAGCTCTCCTCTTTTTCGGATGGATGCCTCGGCCGCTTCGAGCATCCGTACGATACGCAGCCCCGCGTGTCCATCATTGAACGGAGTCTTGTTGTCCATGACGCATTCGGCGAAGTATTTCAGTTCCACGTGCAGCGCTTCCAATTGTTCTACCTGCGGAGCCCACATGTCACCCGACCGATAACTCACTAGAAGGTCCCGGATTCCTTCGCCTGATGTGATCTGAACGCCCTTGTCATACACGCGGACCTTTTCATCCGCCACAAGATCGTTCCAAACCAACATTTTCTTTTGGCCCCCGATCAGTGTCGTCCGAATTTTCACGGGTGAAAGCCAGTTGACGTTGATGTGAGCAATCACATTTCGCGGAAAGTAGATCGTCATGAAGGCAACGTCTTCCACTCCGTTCAGGTGCTTCTCGCCGGTTGCCACGATCGCTTCTGGTTCACCCTTGATAATGTGATCCATGATGGAGAGGTCATGCGGCGCGAGATCCCAAACCACGCTCACGTCGTGCTGGAATAGCCCCAGATTCACTCGCAGCGAATCGTAGTAGTACAAATCGCCGAGTGCACCGCTTTCCGTCAGCTCGCGGATCTTCCGCACCGCGCCCGTGAACAAGAACGTGTGGTCCACCATAATGGTCAGTTTCTTTCGGGCCGCCAGTTCGATGAGCTCTTCCGCCTGGGCCGAACTCGAGGTAAACGGCTTTTCAATGAAAATGTGTTTGCCATTTTCGAGAGCTTCTTTGGCCAATTCATAATGAGACCAAACAGGCGTGATGATTGCCACCGCGTCAATCTCGGGAGAACGCAAAACTTCAGCGGAATCCGTGACTACCCGGACGCTCGGATAAGCTTTCTGTGCGCGAGCCAATCGAGCCGGGCTCTTGTCACAGATCATTACCACTTGCACGGAGTCCTGCCCGTGCAGATTCCGCACGATGTTGGGTCCCCAATATCCGTAGCCGATCACGCCGACGCGAATCATAGCTCCTCTAGTCTCTGCGGAGACTTACGGGATGATGTGGTGTTGACATCTTGAAATGCGCCGACTCGCCATGCCGTGCTTGAATCGGCTCTGTATTGCCTCAGATACGAAAACCTCAGTGGCCTGCGGGATCCAAATGGAAGCGAGTTAATGGCACCGAGGCATGCTTAGTCCGGCTGGCGGAGCGCCATCCTCAGGTCAGAAAGCGCCGTCACCAATGAAGACCGCTCTCGGTGTGGCCAACAGTATCTTCAAATCGAGCCAGAGCGACCAGCTCTGGGTGTAACGCAGATCCAATCGGACCATATCGTCGAAACAGGTGCGGCTCCGGCCACTCACTTGCCACAATCCCGTCACACCTGGCTTCACTTCCAGAACCCTCCGCCGATGCCAAAAATCATATACGTCAAACTCATAGGGAACGGGAGGGCGTGGACCCACAAGGGACATCTCGCCTCGCAACACATTCCAGAGCTGCGGAACCTCATCGAGACTGCTCTTGCGCAGGAATTTCCCTACGGGTGTGACCCGCGGGTCGTTCGTAATCTTATAAACAGCGGGCTCGGTATCGGCCTTGTCAGTGTTCTCCGCCTTGCCTGCGATGAGGCGCCTCACAAAGTCACGATGGAGTCTGGGGTCGTTGTTCGCGTACATCGTGCGGAACTTCAGGCATTTGAAACTTTTCCCGAACTGTCCCAGGCGCTCCTGTTCGAAAATCACCGGCCCTTCGGAATAGAGCTTGATTGCAAGAACGATCGCCGCGAGAACCGGTAAGAGCAAGAGCAACAATATGCCGCTGCCCGCAATGTCAATCACCCGCTTTATGGCCATTAGGGGCTGACGTTTTGCAACCCGTCCGGAAAGATCGGGGTAGAGCTTGATGTCTCCCACTCGATCGGGGCGGTTCTCATCCCAACTCTCCGGAAAGAGATGAACCGTAATAATGAGATCCGATGCGACCTTGGGATCGAGATTTTCCCGCAAAGCTGACACGACCTTAGAATGCAAGACCTCGCAAATGGGACTCTTTCCCTCCAGGCTGATCTCCGTGAATATCACGGCGAGAGTGTCGCCCTCTTCGTGCCAACCAATTATGTCGGTCTCCCGCGTCGTGGCGGAGACGATGGAGGTGAGTCGCTCGATGAAAGCTGTGCCGTTCCCCTTCTTGGGTATCGCATGGGCGTCGAGCAGCAGCAGAACGAAAGGCTTTCGGGAGCGTTCTGCTCTGCGACGTTCGCGGGTCAGCATCGCATGGAAGGCATCCTGCTTGAGGACGCTCCCGTGGCCAGTCGATCGCTGGCCGACGTGCGACAACGCCTCACCATTTCCCCGCCGTGTTCTATGCTTTTCCAAGTTGGAAATCCTTAAATTCCTGTTTCCCATTCGGCAAAATTTATCATCGGCCTACGCTACCACTCCTTGCAGCGACGGATGAGGAGCGATCGGCTTGAGACTTGCGGCTCGAGCAGGGCCGACGGGCCTCACGCTATATCTGTCAATCTCCAAAGCAACCGACCGTCGAAGCAGTGAAACCGATACGACGATGCGATCGTTCCCTTTGAAGTGAATCAGAATCCCTTCCAGACCCTCCAGAGCGTCACTCTGGATCCGAATTCTCTGGCCGAGCTCAAGGTAAGGCCACGGTTCCGCGCTCAGGCCTGATGAAACAACTGTTTGGATGGCGGCAATTTCGCTGTCGTCCACAGGGAGCGGGACGCGTCCACGACCAACTACTGAAATTACGCCTGGTGTTACAAGAATTGGCAGCCGCTTCTGCGCATCGAATTGGCAGAACACATAGCCCGGAAAGAGAGCCGCTTTCACGTCTCTGAACTTTCCGCTCCAGCGCTTCCTCGCTTGGTAGGTCGGAAGTAAGGTCTTATAACCCTTCCCTGAAAGCTGTATCGCTGTGGAGCTTTCCCAGCGCGTCCTCACCTGGAGCGCGAACCATTGCTGGTGTTCTGTCTCGAAAGTCATCGTGACCTAATCGCTCCCTTTCGACCGTTCACTCGCTAACCGCTGCCAGACCATCCGAATAGGCTACCGCCATTTCCACACTCTCCACCCACAGTTCCATATCGCAAGCGGCCTGCCAGACGCCTAACTGGAACTGCTCAGGAAGACAAAAATAAAAGCACTGCAAGAGACTGAAAACACGACCCTTGATGGAGTTGCCCCTTGCCACCCACCTCGGACCTCGAAGGAGGCGGGCAAGCTACCTGAAAATAAGTGAAAACTCTTGCCACCATTTGCCAAGTCATTTCCTGACTTAATTCTCAGGGAACCGCCGGGAGTGAATCCCCATGAATTCGAAGTATCCCTATTGTATACAGCGTCTTACTGAATTCGCAGTACAGGCCCGCAGACGTCAGTATCTCGCTTGCAGCCGGAATATGACAAAAACCCGACCTCGAAGCCTGCACAAACCATTGCCCAGATGGGTTCCAGATTGAGACTTTGCCGCAAGAATTGAGGTTTCTTGAGAAAAGCCTGATCAGGAACGCAATTCCGGCGCCGATCTCGCCATCTGGCCGGCATATCACCCAGCCACGATACCGCCGTGCCGGCTCCTAGGCTCGTGAGTCCTTCGATTCACCGCGGCTGCCACCATCGCCGTAGTAGTAATACGCTCCGTAGCCGCCAACTTCTTCCACGCCGTTTAGCACAACTCCAAGCACGGTCCTCCCGCGCAACTCCTGAGAAGCCTGGTGCGCCACCTCAGAGGGAGTCGATCCCGCCCGAACCACAAACAACACTCCATCACAGATGTCCGCCAAAACACTGGCGTCAGCGACGGGCAAGCAAGGCGGTGAATCGAGGATCACCCAATCGAAGACCGGCGCGAGACGGGTGAGAAGTTCCTTGATCCTGCCGTTCGATAGAAGCTCACTAGGGTTCGTGACATTACTCCCCCCGGGGATAAAGCAGAGGTTCTCATTCGGCCCCTGTTGAATCACAGCCATTTCGTCGGCTTTCCCGCTCAGATAATCCGTCAAGCCGGGAGACGATGGAGCTCCCAGACGAAGGTGTAGACGAGAGCAGCGAAGGTCCGCATCGATCAAGAGCACGCGGCGATCGGGCTGGCAGACGATTGCTTGTGCGAGATTGCTCGCGACGAACGTCTTCCCCTCTCCTGGAATCGAACTCGTAACCAACAAGGTTCGAATCTTCTGGTTATTTTGGAGCTGGTGGAGGCGCGACCGCAGGGTCCGGAATTGCTCCGCCGCCAGAGGGTATTGCCCCGAAGGAGAAAAAACATTTGCATTCGGATCCGGGTGCCATTGCGGATGCGCGCAGTGCGCTCTCAAATCATCAAATCGAATGTAGTCGCCCGTAAGCTGCTCGATCGCGCCTCCACGCGGCGCCATCTCGGCAAGAGGAGACATGGGACTCGGTGCCACTGTGGGCTGGGCAGCTGAAGGCGGAGCCATCAGCGAATCGGCGTCGGTCACGAGCGGAGCAACACGCTCCTGTTCAGCTTTTTTTAGAGCTTCATGAATGCGACTCATGGTTTCCTTTCCTCCAAGGCCGTGGGCATCAGATTCGCCTGCCGCAGGCGCCCGAGAAGTTCGTCCAGGTTCTGGAGCAATAACCGCGCGTCCATCGTCTGCTGGGCATTCGCCTTAAAACTCACCGGAGCGGTAGGCTCGATCTCATCCAGCTGAAATTCCCGAGCGACCTCTTCCACCAATTGAGCCGGCACGGGCCGCATATGATCCACGTATGCGTTGATCATGGCATGCTCGCACAGCAGGTTCACGACGCGGGGAATGCCGCGCGAATAAAGATGCACGGCTTGGACGGCCTCTTTTGAAAAGATCGCTTCCCCGTTCGCTCCCGCAATCCGCAAGCGCTCGGCAATGTAGCCGAATGTTTCCTCGATCGTTAGAGGCGAAGTCCGGCTGCGCAGGGTGATCCGTTGGCGAAGCTGGCGCAGTTGCGGCAGTTTCAGTCTTTCTTCCAGCTCGGGTTGGCCGGTGAGCACAATCTGAAGCAGCTTCTCCGTGGAAGTCTCGAGGTTGGTCAGCAGCCGGATCTCCTCCAGCACCTCGAGCGACAAGTTTTGCGCCTCGTCGACGATCAAAACCGCGGTCCCTCCCGAGCGGTAGCGTTCGAGTAACCAGTGGTTCAGACGCAAAAGCATTTGGCTCTTTTCCCGCGATTCGCAGGGGATTTCGAAATCCGCCATGATGAAATCGAAGAGCTGGATTACGTCCATCTGAGAATTGAAAATGAATGCCGTGGACACGCGTTGCCCGTGCAACCAGTCGAGCAGCCGGTTGAGCAGCGTTGTCTTCCCAGTCCCCACTTCTCCGGTAAGCAGAATAAACCCCTTGCGGTTCTGAATCCCATAAGTCAGCCCTGCCAATGCTTCCTGCATCTGCCGCGTCAGGAAGAGATAGCGGGGGTCCGGGTTGACGTTGAAAGGGCTTTCGCGAAGCCCGAAGAATTTCTGGTACATGCGCTGCTCAGCTCCTCGCGCCCGTGGTTTCGGGATGCATATGCTTTGGATAGGATACCGGTTTGCCGTTCTTGCCGGATGTCGGCTCAATCGTGGGAATCATGGCGAGCACCGGCAAATGGAGAACCTGTTCCACATCCTTCTCTGTCAGCAGCGATGTATTCCGCATCTCCAGAAAAAATGCGATGGCCACGCTCAGTCCCAGCCCGCCCGCGAAACCGCCGGCGGCAAACACCGGGCGATTCGGAAACGACGGCTCGTCAGGCAGGTTTGCCGCATCCAACACCCTGAATTGCTCCCCTTCCTGTTCCTGTTCCAGGCTGGTCGCCATGGCCGATTCATCTCGCTTTTTCAACAAATCGTTGTACGACTCCAGCGCCGTTTGATAGCCACGGGTCAGCTCTTTGTATTGCTCTTCCACCACCGGACTCGATTGCACTCGCCCTTGGTACGTCCTGATTTGCTCCTTAATCCCTTCCTCTTCCTTGGATTTCTCGGCGATAACCTGCTCGTAGCTGTGGATTTGCGCTCGCAGTTGCGTAATTTGAGCTGGTTCTAGGGTAGCCCTTGGTGCTTTATCTCCCGACGCGCTCTTGGCTTTGTCACCTTCCGCAATCTTATCCTTCAGAGCGGCAATGTTATTCTTCGCCTTGATCACGTCCGGGTAGTCATCCGTGTATCTCGCCTGTAAATCGGTCAGTTGGGTTTGGAGGGCGGCCAATTGAGTCTCCAGCGTATCGGGACTATTGCCACCTTGGGTGGACTGCCATGCCGCCACTTGCTGTGTCAGCACCGCTTCCGTAAAGGTCTTATCCTGCTGCGCTCGTGCGAGCGCCTGAGTAGCCGCATCGAGTTGTGACGTCAGGTTCGTCAACAAATTCAGATTGGTCTGCTCTTCATCTGGTAGTGCACCCATGTACCGGGTTTCGAACGTCGCTAACTTCCCATCCTGCGCGTCCAGATTCGCCTTCGCATCGGCCAATCTCTGCGACAAAAATTGCGTGGTGTCTTCGGAATGTCGCTGGCGCAACTGAAGACTCTCCTCGATGAACAATGAAGTGACCGCCGTGCAAACCTCCTGGGCCGTCCGCGCGTCGCCCTGCGTAACCGTCACATTGAAGCCCGGCATATTCTCGGCGCGTGTCCCCTCCATCGGCAGCATCGGACTGACGTCAATGTCTTTCGCTAGCTTTGCCACCAGAACGTCCATCGGCTGACGGTCAATATCCTTCGGATATAACCCAAACTGACGAATCACCGGTTCCAATCGGCTGCGGCTCAAAATCTGTTGCTTCATGCTCGAGAGCCGCTGGCCGATGTCCGTTGTGTCCACCGGCTTCACGATATCAGAAGGCACCGTCGGCTCTTGGACGAGAACGGTCGTCTGCGACTTATAGCTGGTTGGAAGAATCCACGATATACCATAGGCCAATAGACCGCCGCCGACTGCCATCACGACGATCATGACCAAATGTCGCCGAAATGCCCTCGTATAATCTGCTGGAGTCAATTCACGTTGCGTCATTCTTCCCTCTCCCTACCACCGCGGACAATGGTCTCCGGTCAGAAAACAATGGGGGCCGCCTGCCAGCTTAGGCCCACCGAGACTTGATGGATATCCAGGCTTGTGCTGCATGCCAAACCCACGCAAAACGCGGCATTAGAAGTTTGATACCTCTCCTCATAGGATAACGCCAAATTCGCCGTCCTCCCCATGGGATGCGTCAGCGTGGCCTCGCCAAACCAGTAGTCGAATGTCTGATTGAGAGTCGGGGCGCCCACAGTTGCTAAAGCGTGGTTCCTCGCGTATCCGGTCGTGAACCCGCCGCCGATTGTCCGGGCAAATTGATGGGAAATCGATCCCGTCACCGTATCCCCGATGGAACCCGTAAACACTCCCGCGCCGCCGGTCACACCATGAATATACGACACGGCCAGCAGGGACTGCTCCAGTTGATAATTGAGCGATGTGCTCACCGACCAATTCAATAGCGTGCTCGACGGCGTGCCGCCTGTCCCTGGGCCGGTAAAGACCGGCATGCCGAAGAAACTGATTTCTGGTCCGGCTCCCGCTTGAAACGCCAAACGCCCGGTGACCCGGCGCGCATAGGACAGCTGCGCGAGATTGTCGTTGATCGTTTGGTTGTTGCTGCCGAAGCGGAAGGCGTTGAACCGGTACAGCACAGCGATCGTGTCCTTGCGGTTTAGATTGCGATTGTATCCCGCCTGGAAAATTGTGTCGTTCGTATTCAGCAGATTCACGTCAAAAAAATGCAGCAGGGAATACCCGCCCACGAAGGTCAAGGAGGAGCGCGCCGACAATTTTGTGTTCACTTCTGCCAGGGAAGAATTTTCGAGTTGTTGAGTCGGGACCGTCAAAATCGTCCCAGTAACCCCAAAACCCGGCTGTAGCACCACGGGATTTCCTCCCGGGATGGCCAGGCCGCCTACTCCCGCGTAACCAAATCCAGTCTCCGGAACATAGGATGCCTGCTCGAAAAGCGATAGCGTTGTTCGCTCCCAAGATAGATTATCGAGAAAGCCCAGCTCTTGAATGACTGAGTTGCTGGTCCCGGTCCCGCTGGAAATCTGCCCTCCTCCCACGTAACTCAAGGCCAGGTCGGAACGGCCCGAAGTATCGTGCAGCGCAAGCCCGCCGATAAGATCCGTATAGGTTGTCCATCCGCTCGTGGGACCGAGGCCGTTTGAAATCCCGTTCGACGTCACGCTGGCCGATGGCTGCCAGTAGGTATGGGATTCCGGAATCCCCAGGGAGAGAGTCTGAACTCCCGCCAGAGGCTGTGTGTCCGGCGTCAGCTCCTGAGGAGCCTGCTCCACGTTGTTCCCTGCAAACGGCGAACGATATGCCGGGATCGGTGCTTGATACGGCCCTTGCGGCTGGGGCTGATCTTGCGGCTGCACTTGGTCCTGAGCCTGCCCCTGGGCCTGATTCGGCTGTTGGGCCCGGGCACCGCCAGGCACACATAGCAGTGCGATTCCTACGAGTGTCCAGAATTTGTATCGCGAAAAGCTCATCTGTTATCTCCCTACGGCACGACAATCGTGTCGCCAGCTTCCACCTGTATCACGCCTACGTTCTGTCCCTTCCCGCTGACTGCGGACTTGTAATTGAAGGGTAGTTTTTCTTCTTTTCCATTTTCTTCGCGCATCACATAGATTTTCTTGCGGTTGGCGAATGGCGTGAACCCTCCCGCACTTGAAAGCGCTTGTAAGACCGTCATTCCGGGCAGCAGCGGATAGGCGCCCGCACGAACGACTTCGCCGAGGATATAGACCCGCTGGCTGTTAATTTCGGCCACGATTACCGTCACTTGCGGATCTGTCACGAATTTCTTCAGACTGTCGGTAATCTCTACGGCCAGTTGGTCCGGTGTCAGGCCGGCGGCTTGCACGTCATTCAGGAGCGGCAGCGAAATCTTTCCATCCGGGCGCACCGGCACGCTCCGCGTGAGCTCCGGTTCCTTCCACACATCAATATCCAGCACGTCCTGCGGGCCGATAATATAGTGAGGATTGCCGGTCGCGGATGCTGCCGGTTTCTTGTCCTCCTGTGCCGCCGGAATTGGCGCGGCATCCTGCGCACGCGCCGCTGTGGTAAGCCCCGCCAGCACAATCACCATGCAAATTGGTATTCTTCGCACCATCGGCCTCCGCCTTTCTATATCGCCTCTGTTTCAAGCCTTCCGATCTGCTTCAATTTTGACCGCAGCGATTTATAGCTGATCTGTAGTTCTTGAGCGGCGCGCTTTCTGTTCCAATGCGTTCGGGCCAGCACTTTCAGGATTAGTTCTCGTTCCGCCTCGCGTGAAGCCGCCCTTGCAACCGCTTTGAGCGAATAGTTGCCGGACTTCACGGGCCCTGCCGCCGCGCTTGGCTCGCCGATATACGCGGATAACCCCGCAAGCGCTAATCGCTCATCTTTCATAGCCACGACCTTCTTCACCGTATTCTCAAGCTCACGGATGTTCCCGGGCCAGGAGTGCTCGAGTAAGATTTCCATGCCCCGCGGACTCAGCGAGGGCCGGGGCCGATCAAATTCGGCGGCGTACTTGTCGAGGAAAAGATCCGCGAGGACCGGGATGTCCTCCTTGCGCTCTCTCAGCGCCGGTATCCGCAGGCACACTCCGTTGATCCGGTAGTAGAGTGCGCTCCGAAACCGCCCCACCCTCATCTCTTCATCCAAATTCTTGTTTGTCGTCGAGATCACTCTTGCCGCCACCATCTTGGGCTGGGGTTTCGCTTCGCCGTCCGGCAATGCGTAAAGAAGGCTTCGTTGGCACCCGGGATCGAGCTCGCTGATTTCATCAAACAAAAGCGTACCTACGCTGTTCAGCCCATCTTTTTCATTCCCGGGGCCACCCAATCCCAGTTCCGCTTCGAAAGTGTCGGGCTTCATGTTTGCGCACGTAATTTTCACAAGTGATTGACCCGAACGCTGCGATAACTCGTGAATCCAATGCGCAAATGATTTCTTCCCCGTCCCCAACTCTCCCACCAGAAGGACGGGAATATTCGTCCTTGCGATCTCCCTCACCAGGCTCTCAAGCATGAGCATTGCTGGACTTGCGCCACACCAAAAACCGGCCTTCGGTTCGGCGGCGCGCAGCTCCAATGCCGTGTAACCTACTGTATTGTCTGGGTTTGTGCTCATCTCTCCGTGCCGGTAATCATTTGCAGCAAGATGCACCGCCTGCCCGGCTTTAGTCTGCAATGCTTATGCCAGCAAGCCTACAAACTCCCTGGAGGCCATGCGTCGCTGCCAACCTGCTCCATTGCAATATGTTACGGGTTTTGGGCCGACCGTCTATGCCGGCTCCTCACGGCATGCATGCCCCCTTTGGGGTCCTGTAGTTGGTAAATCTCTTTCCTCTTTTTGCCTTGGAAAGGGCACTTAGTGCCCCAATTCGCGACCTTCTATGATCTCCGTAGTAGAGGGGTGCTCAGTCTGGCCCCCGAGTATCGCGGATTTGGCCCGAGGACTCCTGCCCAAAGTTTGTGGCTCTCACAGTGCCAGCGCCGAACCCGCATATCCAACACAGGGAGATTCCCTGCTCCTGTCCAGGCCAGAAGGCCGCGACTCTACCTTTTCGTTTCCGTGCGCTCAATCCCAGGCACATAGAAAACACTGCGTCTGTCCGAATCTCCGAACGCGACCCTCTCCCATTCAATCCATCGCAGACGGCGGCCCACTGCACTACCGAACCGCTGAAGACCTTGGACACCCTACCAAAACTGTTCTCCAGGCCAGTAGGAAAGCCCTTGTCGCTCTCCCTATCATCGGCATGGAGTTAAGACGAGACAGACAACTGATTCAGCTTTCGCGGCCCCAGACCCCGAGTTGAGCTGAGTCGAGACAATTTAACGAGAGTGAAATGTGGGTGTTCGCATTCACCCGGCATTTTTCTTCTCGACGAGTTCCGGGGGGAGTCTCGATGAGGGGCGTGCCAGCACATTCGGCGCAACTAGCGGAACCTTTCATTCGCAAATTCAAGAGTATTTTGATTTTTGGCGCGCTGCTTTCTGTTGTCGCCGCTGCGCCTCTAATACTCACTAGCTGCGCTGGAATTGCCAGCAGCAATACCACCACTAACAACCCGCCCACTGCACCCACGATCACCACCCAGCCGGCGAGCCAGACCGTGACCCCGGGCCAGACCGCCACATTCTCCGTCGCAGCCGCGGGGACCGCCCCGATGACCTTCCAGTGGCTGGAGAACGGCGCGAACATCGCCGGGGCGACAGCAACAAGCTATACGACGCCGGCAACCACGACCTCCCAAAGCGGATCGACCTTCACTGTTGCCGTGGGCAACACGGCCGGATCGGTAACCAGCTCGGCGGCAACGCTGACCGTGAATCCCGCACCGGTAGCACCCACGATCACCACCCAGCCGACGGGCCAGACTGTGACTGCCGGACAGACCGCCACATTCTCCGTCGTAGCCGCGGGGACCGCTCCGCTCAGCTACCAGTGGCAGAAGAACGGCGCGAACATCGCCGGTGCCACCTCCGCAAGTTACACCACTCCGGCAACCGCGACTTCCGACAGCGGATCAACCTTTGCCGTCGCCGTGAGCAACACGGCCGGATCGGTAACCAGCTCGGCGGCAACGCTGACCGTGAACCCCGCACCGGTAGCACCCACGATCACCACCCAGCCGACGGGCCAGACCGTGACTGTGGGGCAGACCGCCACATTCTCCGTCGTGGCTACTGGAACCGCCCCGCTCAGCTACCAATGGCAAAAGAACGGCGCGAACATTGCCGGGGCAACAGCAACAAGCTATACGACGCCGGCGACGGTGTCGTCAGACAGTGGATCGACCTTCGACGTAGTGGTGAGCAACACGGCCGGATCGGTAACCAGCTCGGCGGCCACACTGACAGTGACTTCCACACCGGTAGCACCTACGATCATCACGCAGCCGACGAACCAGACCGTGACCGCAGGGCAGACCGCCACATTCTCCGTCGCAGCCGCTGGAACCGCCCCGCTTAGCTACCAATGGCAAAAGAACGGAGCGAACATCGGCGGGGCGACAGCAACAAGCTATACGACGCCGGCGACGGTGTCGTCAGATAGTGGATCGACCTTCGACGTAGTGGTGAGCAACACGGCCGGATCGGTAACCAGCTCGGCGGCAACGCTGACCGTGAACCCCGCACCGGTAGCACCCACGATCACCACACAGCCGACGGGCCAGACTGTGACTGCCGGGCAGACCGCCACATTCTCCGTCGTAGCCGCTGGAACCGCCCCGCTCACCTACCAGTGGCAGAAGAACGGCGCGAACATCGCCGGTGCCACCTCCGCAAGTTACACCACTCCGGCAACCACGACCTCCCAAAGCGGATCGACGTTCGATGTAGTGGTGAGCAACACAGCCGGATCGGTAACCAGCTCGGCGGCAACGCTGACCGTGAATCCCGCACCGGTAGCACCCACGATCACCACACAGCCGACAAGCCAGACCGTGACTGTGGGGCAGACCGCCACATTCTCCGTCGTAGCCGCCGGAACCGCCCCGCTCAGCTACCAATGGCAAAAGAACGGCGCGAACATCGGCGGAGCGACAGCAACAAGCTATACGACGCCGGTGACGGTGTCGTCAGATAGTGGATCGACGTTCGATGTAGTGGTGAGCAACACAACGGGATCTATCACGAGCACAGCGGCGGCTCTGATCGTGAATGCAGCGCCGGTTGCGCCGACGATCACAACACCGCCGGCGGCCCAGACTGTGACTGCCGGGCAGACCGCCACCTTTACCGTCGTAGCCGGAGGGACCGCCCCGCTCACCTACCAATGGCAGAAGAACGGCGCGAACATTGTCGGAGCGACGGCGGCAAGCTACACGACGCCGGCAACTGCGTCGTCAGACAATGGAACCACCTTTGACGCAGTGGTTAGCAACACGGCGGGATCTACCACGAGCGCAGCGGCGACCTTAACGGTCAACGCTGCGGTTCAGCACTCAGTCGCACTCAATTGGGATGCCAGCACCTCGACGGTCGTTGGGTACAACGTCTACCGCGGCACGGCCAGTGGGGGGCCCTATACGCAAATCAACCCATCGCTCCTCGCCGTTCTCAACTACACCGATTCCACCGTACAGGGCAGCACCACCTATTACTACGTAACTACAGCGGTTGATTCGGGCGGGAATGAAAGTCTCCACTCGAATGAAGCCCCTGCCGCTATCCCCTGAAAGTCTCCGTGATACGTTGCAACGGCGCTGGAAAGCCCGTTGAGGCTGCGAACATTTCCTTCTCCTTCTAAACTTCCCTTGCATGCTTGCGCCGGAAGCTCATGGCGTCAGGCCCACAGAAAGCTGGTATGTTAGTGTTGTTACCGTAGTCTGCGGTTCTCTGTGCAATCAGGTCATGAAACCCCTCAGGCCGAGCGCTTCACCGAGTGCCTTGGACCAATGCAACGAATGACGACACCCACACCGGCGTACGGCAGAGTTTCGACAGCTGATTCCCGTTGGTCCACTCGAATCCTGCTCCTCAGTCTCGCGGGAATCCTCTTCCTCACGCTCTATCCATTTCGATTTGACCTGAGTCGCCCCCTGCTCGCGAACAGATTGTTATTCGTCCTGGAGGGCTGGGGAAAGGATTCCGGGTCTTTTGATATCTTTCTGAATGTCCTGTTATTTGTTCCCTTCGGTTTCGGCCTGGCCGGAAAATTCCGCGAACAAGGCAAGCCGCGCCTCGCAACCCTGGGTCTGACTCTCACAGCCGGTGTGCTGCTCTCCTACACCATCGAGTCCCTTCAAATCTACATTCCGTCGCGCGATTCGGGGTGGGGGGACGTTTTCACCAATTCATCCGGCTCCCTCGCCGGATGCCTGTTATTGATCTTGTACGGCGCACCTATCTTGCGCTTCCTGTCCGCTTGCGAAGCGGCCCTCGATTCCCTCCTCACGTTGCGCCGCGCCGTTGTGATTCTCTCTCTCTACTTTGCATTGTGGATCGCGCTTTCCGTCCCCCTGCAGAAGGACACGCGCTTAATCAATTGGGATCCGGCTTCTCTGCTTATCGTTGGCAACACGGCTCCCGGCCATTCCGCGCCGGCCCGGACGGGAAGCATCTCCCAGCTTGAAATCTGGGATCGCGCTCTGCCTCCCCCCTTCGCGGAAGCACTCACCTCTCCAAATCCAGGAAATGTCTCTGCCCCGAATCCGCTCGCTTCATACGATTTCTCAGGTTCTCCGCCCTTCGAGGACAAACAACGCTTCCTCCCCAGCCTTGACTGGACACCCCCGGCGACCGCCTCCGCCGCCTATAACGCCGCGGCGATGAATGGCCCTTCACGGCTTGTTTCTCGAATCCCTGTCTCTGGGTTGGTGGACAACATCCGGAGGTCGCGCCAATTCTCCATCCAGCTCGCCTTCTCGCCGGGCGCGGTTGACGGGGTGGACGCGGAAATTCTGTCTATCTACAATCCCACGGGCCCACTCAACCTGGGAATTCGACAAAAGGGCGCGAGCTTGATCATCTGGTTTCGCAATCCGCTTACCGTAAATCGAGGGGCCATGGCTTGGCCCACGCCGAACCTATTTGCGCCTCATCAACCGTGCGACATCCTCTTCTCCTACGACGGTTCCGATCTATCGCTTTATATTGATGGGAAGGAACAGCGCCGCATCTATCAGCTCGGTCCCGGCACGCGCCTTGCCGAGCTCTTCCGCCGTTCCAAAACAGTCGAATTGGCTGGTTACCAATACATCTTCTATTCGCTGGTCTTTTTCCCGGCGGGGTGCATCGTGGGCCTTGCTGACAGAAAAGTTATTGGACAACCGATGCGTCGGTCGCTTCTCATTTTCTTCGGCGTTCTCTTGCCCGCTCTGCTGCTCGAAATCGTCCTCGTCCGCGTGAGTGGCCGGCCAATCTCCCTCGAATATGTCGCCCTCTCGGTTTTGCTCGCGCTTGCTGGAACCCTGTGGATGAACGCCGGCCGCCGTGCTCATCCCGTCTACGAGGCGCGTTAAGCCCTGCGCAGTTCTTCAGTTTCGCTCGCGCACGATCATCCGGATTCCCTGCCGCGAGCGCAGCGTCACCAGCGGCTCGGGGACCACCGCATGGCCCTCCGCCGCGCGGAACCGGAACCGCTGCGCCATCGTCCCAATCACCACTCCCGCCTCCAGCATCGCAAATCCTTGCCCGATGCACCGCCGCGGGCCGTCGCCAAACGGAAAATAGGCTCCCGCAGGCAGCCGGCTCGCCAGCCCGTCGAGCCACCGTTCCGGGCGGAAAGTGTCCGGCTCTTCGTAGTAGCGCACGTCGCGGTGCATCACCCATTGCGACATCAGCATCGTCGTCCCAGCCGGAAAATCATACCCGCCGATCCGGCAATCCTCGATCGAAGTCCGCGCCGTGATGTACGCCGGCGGATACATCCGCAGCACCTCATTCATCACCGCTTGCAAATACGGCAGCCGGCCGAGGTCCGCTGCCTCTGGTGGCCGCCCGCCGAGCACGCCGCGCAGCTCTTCATGTAGCCGCGCTTCCGCCGCCGAGTTTTCTCCCAGCGCATGCCATGTCCATGCAAGCATCTGCGCCGTCGTTTCATGGCCCGCCAGAAAGAGCGTCATGGTTTCATCGCGCAGCTGTTTCCGCGTCATCTGGCTGCCATCTTCGTCCATCGCACCCATCAGCAGCGACAGTAGATCGCCGCGATGAATCGCATCTCCTTGCGCCTGACGCTCGGAAATGATTCGGTAGACCAGCGAATCGAGAAAATCCACCTCGCGTCGTGCGCGCCGGTTGCGTGGCGTGGGCCAGCTCTCCGGTATACGCACCGGCGACCTCTGCCTCCGCAGTTGATAGCGCATCAGAAAGGTCATCGCCCGGCCCACTCGCTGCGCTTCCCCCGGAAGACTCGTCCCGAAAAGCGTGCGCAGCGCGGAGTCGAGCGCGAGCGTCATCATTTCCCGCGCCACGTCGCGCTCCTCTCCATCGCGCCATTCCCGGATGTGCGCTTCAGTCACCTCGGCCATCGTCGCCGCATACTCGTTGATCCGGCTGCGATGGAACGCCGGCTGCGCCAGCCGCCGCTGCCGCCTCCAGAATTCCCCTTCGCTGATTAATAGCCCCTGCCCGAGCAGTCCCTCGGTCACTCTCTTCGTCAGTTCGCTTTTATGGAATTTGCCCTGCTGCACAACGAGGACCTGCTCGATCCAATCGGGATGGTTCAGCAGAATGCGATGCCCCAGCGCCACCGGCAGCCGCACGATGTCGCCGTATTCGCGCACCATGCGCCGCATCATCCCCAGCGGATCGCGCAACACATCCAGCGACACGCCAATGAGTGGTAAGCCGCGCGGTCCGGGTGGCGCGCCGCCTGTGGTTTTCACCGTAGCGTTGCTGGAAGGAGTCACGGGGCCAGACAAACCTACTCGACGACTATGCGCAGGAATTTCTTCTTCCCGGCGCGCAGCAAGAATTCGCCGGGCTTCGACAAATCAATCTCGCGCTTCACGTCATCCTCGCGCCGACCTTCGATTTCCACGCCACCTTGTTTCATCAGCCGCTCCGCCTCGCTGCGTGAATCGGCGAGCTTCCATTCCACGAGCAGCACGGATAACCGCTTCGGCGCGCCGCGCGGCACGGCATGGCGCGGCGCCTCCTCTGGCGCCTGTCGCTCGCGAAACACGCGCCGAAACTCCTCGGACGCCTTCTTCGCCGCCTCCTCGCCGTGGAACCCGGCAATAATCGCGTGCGCCAATTGCATCTTCGCGTCCATGGGATGCAGCGTCCCCGTGCGCACCTCCTCGCGTAGCCGCACAATCACCGGCGACCCGAAATCCGTCAGCAGCTCGTAGTACGTCCACATCAGCTCGTCCGAAATGGACATCAGCTTCCCGAACATTTCCCCCGGCGCCTCCGTGATCCCCACATAGTTGCCCAGGCTCTTCGACATTTTTCGCTCGCCGTCGAGCCCCACAAGGATCGGCATCGTGAGCACCACTTCCGAAGCCTGCCCGTACTCGCGCTGGATTTCGCGGTGCACCAGAAGATTGAACTTCTGCTCCGTCGCGCCCAGCTCCACATCCGATTCCAGCGCCACGGCGTCCAACGCCGTCAGCAGGGGATACAGCAGCTCGTGGACGGAGATCGGCTGGTTCTTTTCCAGCCGCGTCCGAAAATCCTCACGCTCGAGCATTCGCGCCAGCCGGTAGTGTCCGCAGAGCCGCACCACCTCGTAGCTCGTCATTTTTCCCAGCCATTCGCTGTTGTAGCGCACCTCTGTTTTTTCGCGGTCCAGGATTTTGTACACCTGCGCCAGATACGTTTTGGCGTTCGCATCCACCTGCTCCCGCGTCAGCGGCGGCCGCGTTTCCGATTGCCCCGTCGGATCGCCGATCATCGCCGAAAAATCGCCGATCAGAAAAATCGCCGTGTGGCCCAGGTCCTGAAAATGTTTCAGCTTGCGCAGCACCACGGTGTGGCCCAGATGAATGTCCGGCGCCGTCGGATCCACGCCCAAATAGACGCGCAGCGGCTTTCCATTCTTCGCCGATTGCTCAAGCTTGGCCTTCAGCTCCTCCTCGCGGATAATTTCCGCCGCGCCCTTTCTCAGGTATGCAAGCTGCTCATCCACCGGCTTGAATCTTGACGTCGCCACTATGAGCTGCACCTCAGCTTCCAAATCAGCATTCCAGCGTGCGTGAATACCACGAGCCAAACGATAAGAAAAGCGATAGTGATAGCCCAGACCCATCGTTGCGCTACGCGTGGAGGATAGATTGCGTTGACTTGCGAATGTAGCTTGTTAGCTAGGGGAATGTCGTTCTCTATCTTCTGACAAACCTGATATGCGACATGCTGGATAATTTTACTAAGGCGCAAAGTGCGCGTCACAAATGCCGAAGTCATCATCCCTAAGATCGATAGAACAGCCACGATGATTTGTATCCCAAGTCTATATGGCGCCTCAAGGATGAACCCCAATAGGAGCGTGTTTCCGCTCCAGATGATCGCGGCGACCTCGTATATGATGACATCACAGTGATGCGCGGTCTCTTGGGCGCGCTCATATTCAGCGAGGAGTTTCGAATCGCGCTCGCACTGCGCCCTCTCGTCGGGTCGCTCGTCGCCGTGCTTATCTGTCACGGTTTCCTTTCATCGATTAACGCGGGGGCGGTCAGCACGCGCCGCCCTTCAATCCGGTAGCGCCCTTCGAGCACAACCCGCACCGCCTCCGAATAAATCCGGTGCTCCTCGCGCAAAATCCGCTCCGCCAGCGTCTCCGGCGTGTCTGCATCCTCGATGGGAACCACGGCCTGCATGACAATCGGCCCGGCATCCAAATTTTCATCCACAAAGTGCACCGTGCAGCCCGAAAATTTCGCGCCGTGCTCGAGCGCCTGCCGCTGCGCTTCCAGTCCCGGAAACGCGGGCAGCAGCGATGGATGAATGTTCAGGATGCGATTCGGGAAGGCCGCCACGAAATACGCCGAAAGCAGCCGCATGTAGCCGGCCAGGCAAACAAGGTCCACTCGCTTCTCTTCCAGCGCCGCGGCCACGAGCTTGTCGTACGCCTCGCGCTCCAGCCCCTTCGACGGAATCACCAGCGCCGGAATTCCCCGCGCGCGCGCCCGCTCGATCCCCGGTGCGCCCTCGCGATTGCTCACCACCACCGCAATTTCCGCGTTGGGAATTCGTCCCGCGGCCACGCTTTCGGCCAGCGCCTCGAAATTCGAGCCGCGCCCCGAAAGCAGCACGCCTATGCGCTTTTTCATGTCCGCCAGAAATTAGCACAGTTCCGCGAGTCGGCGAAACAGATGCGCGCCGCGCGGGTCACAGCGGAAGCGTTCCCGTATAGACCACGCCCGGCTTTCCCCGCGCCGCTCCCTCCACCCGCCCGATGAGAAAAAATTTCTCGCGCCGCCGCTTCAGTTCCGCCTCCACGCGCGAAACATGCTTCGCCGGAACCACCAGGATCATTCCCACGCCCATGTTGAAAGTCTCGAGCAACTCCTCGCGCTCCATCTCCCCCAGCTTCGCAAGGTAGCGGAAAATCGGCGGCACCGGCCACGACCCCAGCTCCACCACCGCCCGCACGTTCCGCGGCAGCGCACGCGGCAGATTCCCAGTGATTCCGCCGCCGGTGATGTGTGCCATCGACGAAACCCATTCCCGCGCCAGAATATTTTTCACCAGCGGCCAGTAGGCGCGGTGCGGCTTCAGGAGTTCCGCGCCGATCTTGTTCCCCACTTCAGCCACGTACGCGTTTGGCCCGAGCTTGGCGTTGCCGAAAACCAGTTTGCGCGCCAGCGAATAGCCGTTCGTGTGTAGCCCGCTCGAGGGCAGCCCCAGAAGCGCGTCGCCGGGCCGCACGCGCCGCGGGTCCAAAATCTTCTTCCGTTCCACGGCGCCCACGATGAACCCAGCCAGATCGTAATCCCCCGGCGCATAAAGTCCGGGCATCTCCGCCGTCTCTCCGCCGATCAGCGCGCACCCCGCGCGTTTGGCCGCGCGGCTCATCCCCTCGATCACCTGCTCCACCACGCGCCCGTCCAGCTTCCCCATGGCGATGTAGTCGAGAAAAAAAAGCGGCTGCGCGCCCTGCGTCAAAATGTCGTTCACGCAATGGTTCACGATGTCGGCGCCGACCGTCGTGTGAATCCCCGTGGCGCATGCGATTTTCAGCTTCGTGCCCACGCCGTCCGCGCTCGCCACCAGCACCGGATCGCGCCATCCCTTCCACTCGGGACGGAAAAGCGCGCCAAAGCCACCCACGGGCGCCAGCACCCCGCGACGAAATGTTTTGCCGGCCATCGCCGCGATGCGCCGCTTCACTTCGTTCGCCGTCGAAATGTTGACGCCCGCATCCGCGTAGCGCATGAAGGGAATCCGTTCCGTGAAGGGACTGTAATGCTTCTCGTATCGCGCCGCACGTCGAAATGCCCGGCGGCACTTGCTCGCTAAAATGTATGGAACAGCCGCTTCCAGCGCACCTCGCTCGGATGCACCAGCACACCGAGATAGGCCTCGAACCGCTCGACGATCTCCCCCGACCCCCACACCTCTTCCGGCGCGTTAATCGACATATAAATGAACACCGGCGTCCCAATAATATTCGCGCGCGGCACGAAGCCCCAGTAGCGGCCGTCGTAGGAATTTTCCCGGTTGTCGCCCATCATGAAATATTCGCCCGGCGGCACCACCAGCTCGCCTTTCACCACGTGCTCAGAGAACTCCTCGGACCATTGCGGCCTCATCCGCCCGATAAATTCCATATTCGCCGGGCTCGGCGGAAAGGCCTCATCCGCCGCATCGTCCATGCCCGGCTCGCGGAGCACATACGGTTCGCTCAACGGCTGCCCGTTCACATACACCTGGCTCCCAACGATCTTGATACGGTCTCCGGGCACTCCGATGCACCGCTTGATGAAATCCGGATAGTCCTGCTCCGGCAGCGGCGCGCGGAACACGATAATCTGCTGCCGCTTCGGCTCGCGCCACAGCGGAACGTGCAACGGCGTGAAAGGAATCCCGGCGTCATATCCGATGCGGCTCACGATCAAGTGATCCCCGATGAGCACCGTATTCTCCATGGACCCGCTCGGAATCACCCGCGCCTGCACCAGCGTCCCCTCGATGAACAGGAACCCTAGGATCACCCAGAACCACGAAACCGCCTCGCGCCACGCCCGGCTGCGTCGCCACGCCGGCGCACTCCTGCTTTCGCTCGACGCTTTTTTCACCGCCTCGGGCTCCTTCACCTCAGCCTTCACGATGCGCCTCCACTTCCAGTTGCACCAGTTCCGTCGGGTAGTTTCCCGTGTAGCAGGCCGTACAGAATTTTTTCTCCTTGTCGTCCACGGCCTCGCGCATTGATTCCAGCGAAAGGTACCCCAGCGAATCGGCCCCCAGGAACTCGCGTATCTCTTCGGTCGTGTGCTGCGACGCGATCAGCTCGTCCCGCCGCGGCGTATCCACTCCGTAATAGCACGGCGAAATCGTCGGCGGACAGCTGATCCGCACGTGCACTTCCGTCGCTCCCGCTTCCCGCACCAGCCGCACGATTTTCCGGCTCGTCGTCCCGCGCACGATGGAATCATCCACCAGCACCACCCGCTGCCCCTCGAGCATTCGCCGCACCGGATTCAATTTCAGCTTCACGCCGAAGTCCCGTATGGCCTGCTCCGGCTCGATGAACGTGCGCCCCACGTAATGGTTGCGAATCAGCCCCATGCGGAACGGAATTCCCGATTCCGCCGCGTACCCCACCGCCGCCGGCACTCCCGAGTCCGGCACGGGCACCACCATGTCGGCTTCCACCGGATGCTCCCGCGCCAGCAGCCGTCCCAGCTTCTCGCGGCTTTCGTTTACCGCCCGGCCGAAGATCAAGCTGTCCGGCCGCGAAAAGTAAACGTGCTCGAAAATGCAGTATTGATGCGGCTTTTCCGGCGCGAAATGGATGGACTCGATCCCGCTCCGCGAAATCCTCACCATCTCGCCCGGCTCCACCTCGCGCACGTATTCGGCATCAATCAAATCGAACGCGCAAGTTTCCGATCCCGCCACCCACGCCCCGTCCAGCCGCCCGAGCACCAGCGGACGAAAGCCGCGTGCGTCCCGGATCGCGTACATCTCATCCCGCGTCAGCAGCACCAGCGAGTACGCCCCCTCCACCTGGTTCAGCGCATCCGCCAGCGCGCCCGTCAGATTCCGCGCCGCGCTCCGCGCGATTAAATGCACGATCACTTCCGTATCGCTCGTGGTCTGGAAAATCGAGCCGCGATGCTCCAGCCGCCGCCGCATCTCAATCGCGTTGGTCAGGTTGCCGTTGTGCCCCAGCGCCAGTTTCCCCTTGTTGCAGTCAATCAGCATCGGCTGCGCGTTCAGCAGTGTCGTATCGCCCGCCGTGGAATACCGCGTGTGCCCGATAGCCGCCGGGCCCGGCAGCCGCGCGATCACATCCGGCGTGAAAATTTCCTGGACGTGCCCCAAGCTTCTGTGGACGTGCAGGTCCACACCATCGCTCGAAGCGATGCCCGCCGATTCCTGCCCGCGATGCTGCAATGCGTAGAGCCCTAGGTAGGTAAGCTTCGCCGCCTCGGGATGCCCGAACACCCCGAACACCCCGCAGTGATCATGAAAATGATCGTCGCCGATTTGGATCCGTTTGCTCATGCGGTCTGAGGCTCTGGCCTCGGATGCCTTTTCCGGTGACCCTGTTAAACCACAACCGTTGTCATCCTGAACGGAGTCCCCCGTCCCCTCTTTTCCCGCCGCAGTTTGGCGGGCGGGGGACGCAGTGAAGGATTTGCTTTTTCTCGGCATTTGCGCCTCGAAACTCATGCGCTCTCGATAGCCTTCCCGAGCGATTCGCTCCACATCCGTCGAAACGAATCCACGCTGCCTTGTATCACGGGAGCCCCTTTATATTGGATGCGGAATTCGCCGCGCGTGACCTTGCCGATGGCCTGTACCTTAATACTGTATTGTGCCGCAAGTTCAGTCGCACGGGCAAGCGATCCGCGCGCAAGCGATACCACCGCCCGCGCCCCGCGCTCGCCGAAAAGCGCCGATTCCGCGGGCTCATCCGCGGCGCCCAAATCTATCTCCGCTGCCAGTCCCTCGCTCGCGAAGCACGACTCCGCAATCGTCACCGCGATGCCGCCGTCGCTCACGTCGTGCGCCGAAAGAATCGCCCGCTCGCTTGCCAGTTTCACCAGGCATTCGATCAGCCGCTTCTCCGCGCTGAGATCAATCGCCGGCGGCGCTCCCGCCACAATCCCATGCATCGTCTTCGCATACTCCGACGAAGAAAGCTCCCTCTGCATCTCTTCGCGTGAAATCCCGGCAGCGCCGCCGTCGAGCAGTAGAATCGTGTCACCCTCATTCTGAAATCCGCACCCCAGCGCGCTCTCCGCATCCTCCATCACGCCCAAGACGCCCAGCACCGGCGTCGGATAAATCGCCTTCCCCAGCGTCTCGTTGTAGAAGCTCACGTTCCCGCCCGTGATGGGAACCTCCAGCGCCTGGCACGCTTCCGCAATCCCGTCAATTGCTTCGACGAATTGCCGCATCACTTCCGGCTTTTCCGGATTCCCGAAATTCAGGCAGTTTGTCGCCGCCACGGGACGCGCCCCCGCGCACGCCACGTTCCGCGCCGCTTCCGCAACCGCGTGCATCGCGCCCAGCCGCGGATCGAGAAAGCACCACCGCCCGTTCCCGTCTGTCGCCAGCGCCAGCGCGCGCTTCGTTTCCTTCAGCCGCAGCACCGCCGCGTCGCCAGCGCCCGGCCCCATGCGCGTGTTCGTCCGCACCATCGAGTCGTACTGCTCCGCGATCCACTGTTTCGACGCAATCGCCGGCGACGCGAGCAGCCGCCCAAACTTTTCCGTCAGGTCCGCGCCGTCGCGCAAAAATTCCACGAGCGCCCCGTGCGACGCCGCAACCGAAGCCGCCGCCACGGGCCTTTCGTACTTCGGCCCTTCTTCCGCCAGCGCGTGCGCCGGAATTTCCGCCGCCACGCGCTCATCCACGAGCACGCGCAGCATCCCATCCTCCGTCACACGCCCGATTTCGACCGCGTCCAGGTCCCACTTCTCGAACACATCGAAAACCTCGCGCTCCCGCCCGCATTCCGCCACCAGCAGCATGCGCTCCTGCGATTCGCTCAGCATGATTTCGTACGGCGTCATCCCCGTCTCACGCTGCGGCACGCACGCCAAATCAATCTCGATTCCCAGCCCACCGCGCGAACTCATCTCCGCGCTCGAACTCGTCAGCCCCGCCGCGCCCATATCCTGTATGGCCACCACCGCGCCCGTGCGCATGGCCTCGAGACACGCCTCCAGCAGCAGCTTTTCCATGAACGGGTCGCCCACCTGCACGTTCGGCCGCTTCTGCTGCGATTCCTCGCTGAATTCCGCCGACGCCAGCAGTGACGCGCCATGAATCCCATCGCGTCCCGTCTTCGCACCCACATAAATCACGGGATTCCCCGCGCCTCGCGCCCGCGCGAAAAAAAGCTCGTCCTTGCGCGCCACTCCCAGCGCCAGCGCGTTCACCAGCGGATTCGCCGCGTAGCACGGCTCGAACCCCACCTCGCCTCCCACCGTCGGCACTCCAAAACAGTTCCCGTAAAATCCGATTCCCCTTACCACTCCGTCAAGAATTCTCCTGTTCCGCGCCACTTCCTCGGACGTCACATTAAGAGAGCTGTCATCCTGAGCGGAGTCCCCCGTTCCCTCTTTTCCCGCCGCACTTTGGCGGGCGGGGGACGCAGAGAAGGATCTGCTGTTGCTGTTGCCTTCCGCCGTAATCGGCCCAAACCGCAATGAATCCAGCACCGCAATCGGACGCGCCCCCATCGTGAAAATATCCCGCAGAATTCCCCCCACGCCTGTCGCCGCGCCCTGAAACGGCTCAACGAAGCTCGGATGGTTGTGCGACTCGATCTTGAACACGGCCACCAACCCGTCGCCGATGTCCACCACCCCTGCGTTTTCACCCGGCCCCTGGACCACCCGCGCGCCCGTCGTCGGCAGTTTTTTCAAATGCACACGCGACGACTTGTATGAACAGTGCTCGCTCCACATCACGCTGAAAATCCCCAGCTCCGTGATGTTCGGCTCCCGCCCCAAAATTTTCCGTATCCGCGCGTACTCGTCCACCGTCAGGCCGTGCTCCGCCGCCATCTGCGCGGTCACCTTAATTTCAGTGTCGATCATCTTCTGGATTGTGTTCTAGAGCGATTCAGGTTTTGTTGCCTTGCGTTTCTGTGTCTCTGTGTCTCGGTGGCGCCCCGTCCCTCACGCCGAAACGCGCTCCGCAGCACGCCGTGACAAACTTTCCACCATCGACCGCAAAATCACCAGCCCGTCCGCCGACCCCAGCGCCGATTCCACGGCGCGCTCCGGATGCGGCATCAGCCCCGCCACATTCCTCTCGCGATTGCAAACTCCCGCAATCCCCGCGAGCGCGCCGTTGGGATTCGCATCGAAATCATCCGGCCCGGCATCGCGCCCATCCGCATGGACGTACCGGAAAACAATCTGCTTGTTCCGCTCGAGCTCCGCCAGAGTCGCCGCATCGCAAAAATAATTTCCTTCCATGTGCGCGATCGGCATTTCGAGCACCTGCCCCACGCGCGCCGCGCACGTGAACGGCGTCTCCGCATTCTCCACTCGCACGTGCACCGGCCGGCACAGAAACCGCAGCCGCCGGTTGCGCAGCATCGCGCCGGGAAGCAATCCCGCTTCGAGCAAAATCTGAAATCCGTTGCACACTCCCAGCACCAGCCCGCCCCCGCGCGCAAACTGCTTAATCGCCGGCATCACCGGAGAAAACCGCGCAATCGCACCTGTCCGCAGATAATCGCCGTAGGAAAACCCGCCGGGAAGAAGGATGGCGTCGAAGCCGGAAACCTCCGCCGACTGGTGCCAGATGAATTCCACGGGTTTTCCCGCGACCGCCCCGATGGCGTGATACGCGTCGTCGTCGCAGTTCGACCCCGGAAATTGCACCACTCCGAATTTCATCGTCCCCCCCAAAAATATATTCTATCACGGCCTCCAGCCCGCAACCGCGACCCATGCACTTGCATCGAATGCTTGGAAGGTCGAAAAAAAGTCATGCTGTCCGCAGTCCTCATCGCCGCCCTCCTGTTCTCCGGCGCGCACGCCGCAAATAATCCCGCGCCGCAAGCACGCAATTTTCCCGAGGCCTCAATCTCCATCCCTGCGGGAACCATCCTTCCCATCAGCCTGCCCTCCCTGTCCTCCGAGAAGAGCAGGAAGGGCGCGCTCATCAAGGCCCGCATTATGCAGGACGTTCCTCTGCCCGACGGCGAAAAAATCCGCCGCGGCTCGGTCGTCCTCGGCCGCGTCCTCGACGTCACCCCCTCCACTCCCGGCCATCCAGCCGCGCTCATCCTCACATTCGACACCCTCATCCAGCACGGCAGGAATTTCCCCATCGTCACAAGCCTTCGCGCGCTCGCTTCCATGGTCGAAATAGATTCCGCGCAGATTCCCTACATGGGCGCCGGCGAAAGCGATGTTTACGACTGGCTGGCCACAACGCTGGTCGGCGGCGAAACCGCCTATGGCCGGGGAGGCCCGGTTGCGAGCGGCAACACCATCGTCGGACGCGCCGTGTCCGGCGGCGTGCTCGTCAACGTGAGCACCCAGCCCGGTTCCAGGTGCCGCGGCGATCTCGATGGAAATAGCGCTCCTCAGGCCTTATGGGTATTCTCTTCGAGCGCCTGTGGAGTTTACGGCATTCCTCATCTCGATATTCGCCACGCCGGCCGCACCGACCCGGTTGGCCAAATCGTGCTCAGCTCTGACGACGGCCCCGTCGAAATCCGCGGCGGCTCCGGCGCCCTCCTCCGCGTCCTTCCCACTGCTTCGCCGTGACGAACTAACGCTTTGCCCCCTCCGCTAGCTTGCCTTTGCAGTGCCGATTTCATTTGCAAATTCGCTGTCCCCGGCGTTAGGATTCCCCTCGTCGTTCAGTCGGCGCTCCGCTCCGTCTTATGAAGACCCCGCGCGAATCGAACAAAACTCCCAACCAGGGCCGTCGTGACTTCCTCAAGGTCGGCGGTGCGTCTCTCGCTGCCAACGTTGTGCAAGCCGCGCTTCCGCCCGCCGTCCGCGCGCAATCCTTCAGCTCGAAGCAGGCGTACTCCACCGCCGCTCAGGCCGTCCAGGAAATGATGCCCACGCGCAATCTCGGCAAGACCGGCTTTCGCGTCGGCATTTTCGGTCTCGGCGGCCAGGGCGCGCTCGAGAAGCACAACAACGAGGCGGTCGCCATCCCCATCATTGAGCGCGCGCTCGCGCTCGGCGTAAATTATTTTGATACGTCCGCGATCTACGGCGGCCCCAGCCGCTTTAGCGAGCAGTATCTCGGCACGGGATTGAAAGGCTATCGCGACCAGGTCTATATCGCCAGCAAGACCAAGGAGCGCACCCGCGACGCCGCGCTCAAGAATATCGAAGTCTCCCTAAAGCTGCTGAACACCGATCATATCGATTCCTGGCAGCTTCACGACGTCGGCATTCTCGATGATGTCGACCAAATCTTCGGCAAGGGCGGCGCCATGGAAGCCCTTCTCCAGGCCCGCGACCAAAAAATGGTCCGCTTTCTCGGCATCACCGGCCGCTTCCGTCCCGACGCGCTCATCGAAGGCATCCGTCGCTTCCCGTTCGACACCGTCTTGATGGGCCTGAACGCCGCCGACCAGTATCACTACAGCTTCGCGAAGGATCTCCTTCCGCTGGCCGTGGAAAAGCAGATGGGCATCATCGGCATGAAGGTGATGGCTCGCGGACGCATCCTTTCCAGTTGGACACCGCCTCCAGTCGAAGTGCAGCAGAAATCGTGGGAGGGCAGCGGCGCCATTGCCACCACGCCCGGCACCCTCACCAAGCGCGAAACGGCCTTTTACACTTTGTCCCTGCCCATCAGCACGGCAATCATCGGCTGCGATTCCGTCGAGCAGGTTGAGGAGTGCGTCCAGTTGGCGCGCGAATTCACGCCGCTCAGCAATAGTCAGATGGCGGATTTGGCCGCCAAGACCGAACCCATCGCCAAGCAGGCCCTCTTCTTTCGCATGATGAAGCGTTAGCCTCCCTGCCCTCGCGTTTGCAAACTCTCAGCGCCTCCTCTTCCTCTACACTCCCGCGATCCACACGGTTCAAGCCAATGACGCTTGTGGTTGGATTTGGAGTGGTCCTCGAAGTTCCGGCGTTTTAGCTCACCGAAATGTTTCACGTGAAACATTTTTTGAGAAATTCGCGCCTGGGTGTGTGCGATCCCGCTAGCCCAAATAAGGGGCCAGAAGGGTGCAAAAAGCGTCATTTTCGCGCATTTTAAGGCCTTAAATTGCTTGAACTTTCAAGCATTTATTGAAGGAATTTCCGCGCTCGGTTTGCTCGAACCCTTCGGCCAATCCAACCTCGGTTCGGGGGCTGAATTACTCGAACCTATCGAGCAATTTTTGGACGCAAAAAAGGAAACGGCCGGCAGTTTGATCTGCCGGCCGCTCCAAACTTTCAGCTATGGGCGGAACTTATCTGTGTCCGCCGCCACCGTGGTTGTCTCCTCCACCGTGGTTGCCTCCTCCACCGTGGGAGCCGCCTCCGCCGCCACCGTGGAAGTTGCCGCCGTTGCCGCCACGGAAGTTACCGCCACCGCCACCATGGAAGTTCCCTCCGCCTCCACCTTGGAAGTTGCCTCCACCGCGAGAGCCGCCTCCGCCGCCCTGGAAGTTGTTGCCTCCACCGTGGAAATTACCTCCGCCGCCGCCGTTAAAATTGCGGCCTCCGTGGAAGTCCCCACCGCGGTCGCCGCGAAAATCACGGCCTCCGCGGAAGTCGCCGCCGCGGTCACCGCGGAAATCGCGGCCATCGCGGAAGTCGCGGTCGTGGTCACGGAAAGCCCTAAAGCCGGGGCGCCCATAAAAGTCTCCGTGATACCACGGCCCAGCGCCGATAAAGATGCCGTCAGAGAACCACTCCGGACCATAGTAGCCGTAGGGCGCGCATTCGTACGGGGCATAGGAATAGTAGCCGTAGGCGCAAACCGGCCCATAGTATTCCGGCCCGTAATAAGACGGCCCGTAATAACCGTAAGCTGGGCCGACCCCTACACCCACGGAAATGCGCTGCGCGCTCGCGAATGAAGCTGTAACCAAGATGGCGCCAAGTATTGCCAGAACTCTTATGTATTTCATGTTAGGACTCCTTCCCAAATCCTCTTATCACGTCTTACACTCATTTGACGTGCAACAGCCTGTACAGTTGCACAAAGATTGCCAAAGTCCGCCCCATCTCGATGAACCGGAAGAAGTCTTTTATTATCAATGAAATGCCAGATGGCGCCCGGCTGGATGAAATTCGTGGAAGCAGGCCCCGGTGGTGGTTTTCGAGCGCCCTTGGCTCTTTTCAACCGGTCGCGCAATTCGGGAAAGCTGTTGATGTAAACTCACTCATTCGCCCTTCGCAGAAATGTGGTGCAAAAACTTGCTAAAAAAACTCGTTATGCTCAACAGGGGATTTTCATGAAGCCTTCGATCCTTGCTCTCTCGATTGTGTTCGCGTTTGGTGGAGGTCTGCCGGCGCAAACGCCCGCGTGGCAGCCGTCCCCAGAACACACGCAGCTGCCGATATGGCCGGCGGCGGCGCCCGATGCGCAGCCTGCCGCGGGGCCGGAGACCGTAACGACGTCGGGGAAGGACGACCTGATTGCAGGCAAACCCGTGGTGGCGGTGAGCAACGTGTCGCAACCTACGATGACGGTTTACTCGCCAAAGGGAAAGAATACAGGCGTTGCGGTGGTCGTGTTTCCTGGCGGGGGCTATCAGATTCTGGCCATGGATCTGGAGGGCACGGAGGTCTGCGACTGGCTGACGTCCAAGGGGATTACGTGCGTGCTGTTGAAGTATCGCGTACCGGATTCGGGTCCGGCTTGGCATGACGATTGCCAGTGCCATATTCACCCGAAAGCACCCACGGCGCTTGAAGACGCACAAAGGACGGTGGGGCTCGTGCGCTTCCACGCCGCGGAGTGGCACCTCGATCCACACAAGATCGGCGTGCTGGGGTTTTCGGCGGGTGGGCACCTGGTGGCCAACATCAGCACGCACTTCGAGCAGCGTGCCTATGCGCCCGTGGATGCGGCGGATAAGGAAAGCTGCCGCCCGGATTTTGCCGTGGCGATTTATCCGGGGCATCTGTGGGTTGACGATAAAAAGTTCGAATTGAATCCGGAAGTTCCTGTCACTAGCGAGACGCCGTCCACGTTTTTGCTGCAGGCGGAGGATGACCATGTGGACGGCATAAACCAATCGCTGGTTTACTACATCGCGCTGAAGAATGCAGGGGTTCCCGTGGAGATGCATCTGTATGCGCAGGGCGGCCATGCGTTTGGTCTGCGGCCCACGAAGTTTCCGATTACGGGTTGGCCTCAGTTGGTGGAAGCGTGGCTGCGCACGATCGGGATGATTTCGGAGTAGGTGCTCCGGGATCGCATACCGCAAAGCGAAAACCCCACGCTTATAAGACGGGAGCGGGGCACTCGAGAGATCCAGCCGCAGGATTATCCGTGCGTGGCGAGCCTGGGAACGTCCTGGTCATCGCGCTTGAGGGCGTGAGCGCGATTCCACCAAGTGACTCCGACGGCGAGTTGAAGGGCGACGCCGGCAATCCAAATCCAATAACCTTCGGGAATCTGGAGGCGGGCCATTAACGCTCCCGCCGCCACTGGTAACCATGAGGTCCAGGCGAGAATACGGGTGCTCTTTCGATTTAGCATGACGCGGCCGCTCCAGTAAACATTCCGCCGATCGTCCCCAAAGTAAGGTAGAACGATGCTCCTGCTATTGTACCAGAGAAAGGCAGCATGGATTGCGGCCCGACCACAGTGGCGCCGAGGAAAAGGCCGGCAATCGCTCCCCCAATGATTCCGAGCTTGCATTTGTGTCGGTGAAGCCAAGAGCTCATTTCGCACCCGGCCGGCGCCGCGAATCATCGGGTGCAAGGCCGCACGGTTTGTACCATAGAGGTAAGTATTGTGTCTATATGACAATCAACAACAGTCCCGCGCTCATAAGACGAGCGTAGGGTACACGGGAAATCCAAACTTAGGAAAATCTCGCATTAAAGACCGATATAATCGGGTGAGGGAGTTCGGAAAAATGGAAATCAAAAGAGTTGGTTCACAATCTTCGGGCAAGGGGCCATCCGAGTGGTTCACCGGCGGCGTTCGGATCGATCCGCTTATTCAGGCGCCTGACCCGGCGCTTGTTCAAGGCGCGAGCGTGACGTTCGAACCCGGCGCGCGGACTGCATGGCACACCCATCCGCTCGGCCAGACTCTCATCGTCACCGCCGGCTGCGGCTGGACGCAGCGTGAAGGCGGCCCGGTCGAAGAGATTCGGCCCGGGGATGTGGTCTGGATCTCACCGGGCGAGAAGCACTGGCATGGCGCTACACCAACGACGGGCATGACCCACATCGCCATTCAGGAGCGCAAGGACGGCAAAGTTGTCGATTGGATGGAGCAGGTTACGGACGAGCAATACCGCAAGTGAATCCGGCGGCGATCACTTAACCACTCGGAAGCGGACCGAAGGCGGGCACCCACCTTAGCGAAGGAGCACCTCGAATCCGGCTTGAGCAAAGTGCTTGTCGTGTGTTAGCGCGGCATGAATTCCCTCCGCCTCCATGATGGAGATGCTCGCGCAGTCCGTGAAACCCCAACTCTTGTCGGACATATTTTTGTATAGCTCCAAGGCTTTTTCGAATTGCTCGGCGGTCTGCGGAACGATCACCACGCTCGGGCTTGCGCGCATCGCTTCCACTGCTTTTGCGGCGGCTTGACGCAGGCGTGCGCCCCGCGCGCTGCAACTGTTCAAGACCTCTGTGAGAACCATTTCGCTGGTTACAAGCTGTTCCGAGGAGCCGGACTGGGAGGCTGCGACCGCTTTTTCGTGAAGTTCGTCACGCGGGTTGAGCAACGCAATCCAATAGCTCGTATCCGCGAAAACCCGCTTCACTAGGATGTCTTTTCGGTTCCGTAGAGGTAGTGATCGACATTCTTGGACAAATCGGCGGGAACTTGCGCCCACTCGCTGTCGGGCACTTCGCTTGCTATCCTTGCGAAAATATCGGCCAGCGGTTCGGAATTCACGGCGACAGGATGTGTTTCGGTGTCTTTTGCCTGAAGCAATGCGAGACCTTGACGGACCACCTCGTCAGCGGACCGGTAACGGCCGCTGCGAACTTTCTCAGCGATGAGCCGTTCGAGTTCCGGACCCAGTGAAATATTCATGGCAGCCTTCGCGCCGCAGCCTATGGAAATCAGCTCTTTTCGTTGATATAGATAAGATTGTAACCGTGGAAGCACGTAACTTCAATAAAATTCAAAAGACTTGAACGGGCAGGCTGCAAGCGATTCAACACCAATCACTTAGGATCAACGGGAAAACAGAAGCCGGCAGCTTCTAGAATTCAGCGGGGGCGCGACAAATTTCGTCCCTTAGCGTGCTTCGACGAGAATTTGCGGGTGCAAGCCCAGCGCCTCGGCATACATGATGAGCGTTTCCAAGCTGAACTTTGAGATCTTCCCCGTCATTAAATCGCTAACCCTTGGCTGCGACTCATCCAAACGCTTTTGTAAGTACACTTGCGTGTAACCCCGCTTCTTGATTGCCTTGATTATCTGCGAAAGCAACTCCGACTTCATCTTGAGTGCGGCTGCCTCTTCCCGGGAGAAACCGATTTGCTCGAACACGTTACTTTTCATGCTTGGCCTCTTTCTTCCGTTTTGCGATCTCCTGTCTTACAAGTTGGAGCCGCGCGTTGAACCGGTCCCCGACCTCGAGGGAATTGCGTCCAGTCTTCAGCGGCGACGTGTGGGGCGGCGGGACTTGTTGCGGCGAGGGCGCTTTGTTGGCTTTGCCTTGGCGCGGCGCGGCTTCGCGCGGCGCGATTTCGTTTTTTTGCGCGCGGGCTTGGCGGCGCGGGCGATTTCGCGGCGGCGGACAGCGGCCCAGCCGGGCTTATTGGCCTGGCGGCCGCGCGCGATGGCGAGGGCGTCGGCGGGAACATTGTCCGTGATCACTGAGCCGGCGGCAATATACGCGCCATCGCCCACGCGCACGGGCGCGACGAATGCCGTATCGCTGCCCACAAATACATTTTTCCCGATGGTGGTCTGGTGCTTGGCGACCCCGTCGTAATTGCAGGTGATCGTGCCCGCGCCCACGTTCGTCCCCGGCCCCACGGAGGCGTCGCCCAGGTAGCTCAAATGGGGAGCCTTGGCCCCTTCGTGCAGGATCGCGTTTTTCAATTCGACGAAACTTCCCACGTGCGCGCCCGCGCGAACATCCGCGCCGTGACGCAGCCGCGAGAACGGCCCCACTTCCGCCTTCGGGCCGATGCGGCTCGCATCCAGAACGGAATTCGGCCGGATGATGGCGCCATCCTCCACGCGCATATCGCGCAAGACGCTTCCGGCTCCGATGCGGCAGTGCGCGCCGATGCGCGTCTTGCCCAGAAGCTGCGTGTGCGGTTCGATCACGGTGTCCGTGCCGGCGGTTACCTCCGGATCTATCAGCACGGTTTCAGGGAGATAAATCGTCACGCCGGATTCCATCAGCGCGGCGGCCTTGCGCGCGCGCAGGACGCGGTCAATTTCCGCCAGCTCCGCGCGCGTGTTGCAGCCCAGAATTTCGGTCGCGTCGGACGCCACTTGCGCCAGCACGCGCTCGTTCCGCCCGCGCAGCAGGCCGATGGCGTCGGTGAGATACAGCTCGCGATGGGCATTTTCGGGACGCAGCGCGGCGAGCGCCGGCCACAGCTTTTCCAGCGTGAAACAGTAAATGCTCGAATTCACTTCGCGGATTTCGCGCTGCTCGGGCGTGGCGCTTTTATCCTCGACGATGGCCTGTACGCGGCCTTCGGCGTCGCGCACGATGCGGCCGTAGCCGGCGGGATTCGCAAGTTCCGCAGTGAGAATCGTCGCAGCGGATTCGCCCCGGCGATGCGTATCGAGCAGAGCGGCGAGCGTTTGGGGCTGCAGCAAAGGGGCGTCGCCGGGCACGATAATCGCGAGCTTCACGCTCTTGCGCATGGCGCGGCGCGCCACCTGCAGGGCATGTCCCGTGCCGCGCTGCGGTTGCTGCACCACGGTCTGCGCGCCGGACAGCGCCGCGACGGCGCCAACTTCCTCGGCCTGATGGCCGACGACGGCCAGAAGTTGCGCCGGCTTAAGCGATTGGCACGCGCGGACAACATGTTCGAGGAGCGGACGGCCGCCCGCGAGGTGCAGCACTTTGGCGAGATCGGAACGCATGCGCGTTCCTTTGCCTGCCGCCAAAATGATGATGCTGGTGTCGTTCGCGGCCATTCCGTGAGTATTGTCGCTTTCCTAAGTGCCTTTGGCAAATTGAAACCGGAGAGCTGCTCTCTTTGCGCTATCGAGTTACTCGATAGATTCGAGTAATCTCCGCGCCCCCAACGAGGGTGGAATTGCTCGAATGTTTCGAGCAATTGACGCGCAAAATTTCCTTTAATAAATGCTTGAAAGTTCAAGCATTTTAAGGCCTTAAAATGCACAAAAATGACGTTTTTTGCGCGTTTTTGGCGCTTATTTAGGCCTTAGATGCGGTACTAGAACCTGGGAGCGGCGGAGATGCGGACAAAAGAGAAGGCCAGAAGCGCTTTCGCGCTTCTGGCCGAAATCTTTACAACCGAATGGAAAACAGGGAAGCCAAGTCTATACCAGGCCCAGCCGCTTTCGGGAAAAGAATGCGAGGCCGCCCAAGCCGCAGACCAGAAAGAGGGCCGAGCTTGGCTCCGGGGCCCCAACGGCGGGATCAGTCCCGGTAACGGTGGGGTCAAGATTCGTGATGAGCGTGCCGCAGCCATTGCAGTCAAAGCCACTCGTAAGGGCGAAAGTTCCACCGGTGGGGGAGAGAGGCGAGCTTGGAATCAGGTCGATAAATTCGCTAAAGCCGGCATTGGACATGCCGATCACGGTCGGCAGGGTGGGGCTACCCAAAACCTGCGAAATCGTAAAAATATCATTCGGGTCCGGCGAATCTCCGGCCGTCGGTATCGGCGTAATCGTCAATGAAAAGCTTACGACGCTCCACGTTGAACCCACGGTGTTGGTGGTAAATGTTCCGCTCAGTAGATTCGGATCGAAGGCGCCGAAGTGGCTGTTATCGAACTCCACGTTATTGAAGGTCCAGACTTCGTTCGCCATCGCACAGGCGCCGGTGCCCGCGAGCAGCACCAGAATAATCATCACTCTTGTAATCAGTCGCATTCTTTCACCCCTTTTCCCCGCTGTGCAGACCCACACACATAGTTGATGAGAACAGCAATCCAGATACCAGCGAGGCGGCTGCGGCGCATTTATACAAGTGTCTATTGCTGAATGGCATAGAGGGAGACTACGGCTTGGCGTGTGAAGGCTTCTACCAATTCATTGCACATAAACTAACCACAAGGTGCGGGAAGTTGCTAAACACTGTCAGTCCTATTACCCGCGATTTGCATACTAAATATCCGGCTAACCGAAGTGGGAATCAAGACGAGGCGGAGATGGAGACGGAGAGGCTCGATGGCGCGGAGGGCGAGACATTGTCGGCGGTGGTTTCGGTCCAGAGCGAGCGGTCGGCGAGGAGGCGGGTGACGAGCTGGGTGTGCAGGGCGTGGCCGGCCTTGTGGGCCACGATGCGGGCCTGAAGAGGGCGGCCGACGAGGGCGAGATCGCCAATCAGGTCGAGGGCCTTGTGGCGGCCGAATTCGTCGGGGAAGCGCAGGGGGGGATTCAGGATCATCCTGTCGTCGAGGACGATGGCGTTTTCGAGCGAGCCGCCGCGAATCAGGCCCATGGCCTTGAGGCCGGCGAAGTCCTTGACGAAGCCGAACGTTCGCGCCGAGGCCAGCTCGCGGCAGAAGGATTCGCGGTCCACGGCAAGTTCGACCTCCTGCGGGCCGACGGCGGGGTGGTCGTAACTGACGAAACAGTGGACGCGGAACTCTTCGGCGGGATAGATGCCGATGCGGCGGTCGCCGTCGGCGAATTCGAGCGGCTTTAGGACGCGAATGTAGCGGCGAAGGCGGCGAAGGCGGCGCGTTCCGGCGCGCGCGAGGAGGTCAATGAACGGCTTCGCGGAGCCATCGAGAATGGGTATTTCGAGGGCGTCGAGTTCCACGTAGACGTTGTCCACGCCGCAGGAGTAGAGCGCGGCAAGGATGTGCTCGGTGGTCGAGAGCAGCACGCCTTGCTTCATCAGGCTGGTGGCGTAGCTGACGCGGGCGACATTGCCGACGTGCGCCTCGATTTCGAAATTGTCGAGGTCCACGCGGCGGAAGACGATGCCGGTGTCCGCCGGCGCGGGCGTGAGACGCAAATGGCAAGGAACGGCTGTGTGCAGTCCGAAGCCTTCGACTTCCACGGGGCGCTGAATTGTGAGTTGATAGGGCATGCCAAATTGGTAGCTATAATGGAGCATTCTGTCCGCCCTAGACAAGTCATTTTTAGGCTTTGTTTGCAGGGGATTGCGAAGGAATAAAGGATTTTTCGTGAGGCAGTGTTGTAATAATACAACACTTGTGGCGGTTGGTATGTGGCTTCGATTATACAGTGAGACGATTCCATTAGGCTTAGGGGAGGCCAACGGATTCCTCTCTTGTGCTCTGGATGCATCGCCGATGGTGGCGGATCATTGTTTCGGGTGGGCGCTGCGGGTAAGATGGTGATTCACGGACATGGGTACGGAATTCACGATTCTTCCGAACGCAGGCGCACCGCCTCCTGGGGCGCATCCCCGGCCTAGCTGGCTGCGCGTGCGATTTTTCGGCGGGCCGAACTACCAGGAGCTGAAGCGCACTATGCGCACGCTCGGATTGCATACGGTGTGCGAGAGCGCGCGGTGCCCGAACATGGGCGAGTGCTGGGAACATCGCACGGCAACGTTCATGATTCTCGGAAACATCTGTACGCGCGCGTGCGGATTCTGCGCCGTGCCGAGCGGCAAGCCGCTGGGTCCGCCGGATGAAGATGAGCCCGGGCGCGTGGCCGAGGCGGCCGCGCGGATGGGACTGCGCTACGCGGTGGTGACGTCGGTGAATCGCGACGACCGGGCGGACGGCGGTGCGGCAATCTTCGCGCGGACGATCGCGGAAATTCGCGGGCGCGTGCCGGGCTGCAAGGTCGAGGTGCTGATTCCGGATTTTCGCGGGGATTGGACGGCGCTCGAGACGGTGATGGCCGCGCGGCCCGACGTGCTGAATCACAATATGGAGACGGTGCCGCGGCTTTATCGGCGGGTGCGCAAGGGGGCGATGTACGAGCGGTCGCTCGAGCTGCTGCGGCGCGCGCGGGAGATGGCGCCGGATACGCCGACAAAAACCGGGATGATGCTGGGACTCGGCGAGACGCGCGAGGAAGTTTTGCAGGCGATGGAGGAAATCGCCGCACAGGGAACGCATATACTGACGCTCGGACAGTACCTCCAGCCGACAGCCGAGCATCTGCCCATCGAGCGGTACGTCCACCCGGACGAGTTCGCGGAATTCAAAAGGCTGGGCGAGCAGATGGGATTCAAGCACGTGGAAGCCGGACCGCTCGTGCGCTCGTCCTATCACGCCTTCGAGCAAGAAGAAGCCGCGCGAGGATAGAGATGGCGGAGCGCGACCTGCGGTACCCAATCGGGAAATTCCAGCGGGAGTATGCGCGCCCCGACAAGCGTGCGCAGCACATTCAGCAGATCGAAGCGGCGCCAGCAGAGCTTCGCGCCGCCGTGGCGGGGCTGACCGTCGACCGACTGGATACTCCCTACCGCCCGGGTGGGTGGAGCGTCCGCCAAGTGGTCCATCATTTGCCGGACAGCCACATGAATGCTTACGTGCGCGTGAAGATGGCCTTGACCGAAGAAGTTCCCACCATCAAGCCTTACGACGAAGCGCGCTGGGCCGAACTGGGCGACACGCGGACAACTCCGATTGAGATTCCTCTTGGGCTATTCGAATCGCTGCAACAGCGCTGGGCTCATCTTCTCCGTTCACTCACACCGCAAGATTTCTCGCGCACCTACCGTCATCCGGAACAGGGTACGGTTTCCCTGGAAGAGGTGGTGGCGATATATGCGTGGCACGGACGCCATCACGTTGCGCACATTGCTTCGCTGCGTGAGCGCAACGGGTGGTAAGTCCGACCAGCGGCAGGTACCCGTACGCCGGCACAGCACATGGACACGATGGTAGTGTCCTAATTTGTGTTCCTCATCGCGGCAAAACCTGAAGAGGGATTCATCGCTCGAACACCGAGCGATGGAAAACCGTACTTCGACTGCGTCCCGCGCCCGCCAAAAGGCGGCGGGAAAACCAAGAACGCGGGACTCCGCTCAGAATGACGACGTTATAGGTTTTGCTCAAAATGGGACACCACCGACACGACACATCGCTCGACTTCCGCTGGGTCCTCGTTTTTCGCTCCGTGCTATGCTGCGAGCCGATTGAGGAGGGGAAACCGAATGAAGAAAAAACCGGGCAAATTCGCCTGCTCCCGTTGCTGGATTTTCTTTACGGCGGCCATTCTGATTTTCGCTGTGTCATCCGGGGCCTGGGCAGGGCAGAAGAAAAAAAAGCCGGCGGATTCGGATAGTTCCAATGGAACGGTGCCCATGCCGCCCGTTGCCCCCGCCGACGAAATTGACCACGACATCGGAGAGATGCTGGGCGCGTTCCAGGTGGGCGACGTCGAGGCGATGCACAAGTATTACGCGGACAACGTGACGTTCGTCAGCAGCACCTACGATCCGCCGCTCTCCGGCTGGCAGAATTACGTGGCCGTATACCAGCGTGAGCGCGCGGCATTCCAGGGAGTACAGCTGATTCGCAGGAACACCTTCATCTTCCCGCATGGAGACGTAGCCTGGGCGTCGTATCAGTGGGAGTTCCAGTCGTCACTGAATGGAAGGCCCTATATGGTCCGTGGGCAGACGACACTGGTGCTCACGAAGGTGGGAAACAACTGGCTGATCGTACACAACCACACGTCCGAAATTTGTCCCACGTCGTCGGGCGCGCAACAGCCGCCGACGGTGCAAGCGCCGACGGGAGGCGTCCCTGAATCGGCGCCTGAGGCGCCAAAGCAATAGTTTCCATGGAGTAGATCACAACTGGGGAATGAAATCAGCGCTTCTGCAGTTCCGCAATGTGGTCGGCGACGTCGCGGTAATCAATGTTGATGGCGTAGACCTGGCGGAAGCTATCGAGCGCCTCGGAGGAATCTCCGGCAGATTCGAGCGACACGCCGAGGTCGTAGCGCAAGGCGAGGATGGTGGCTTGATCAAGCCCCGGCAAGGCGAGCGCCCGGCGGTACCATAGCGAGGCAATCTTGGGTTCGCCCTTGTCCATGAAGGACAGCGCCAACAGAGTGGAACAGTTCATCGTATAGGGAAAGGGTTTGCCTCCCTCGACCGATGTGGCCACCCTCTGGAATTCTCCGATGGCCTCATCGAGCAAGCCCATTTCGCGGTAAGCAATCCCCAAGTTGTAGTGCGTTTCGAGGTCTTCGTCTTTGTCGCCGAACTCGCTGAGTTCGTCGCGAAATTCCTTAAAGACTTCCGCCAACTCATTCAAATTCCCATGAAATGCTTCCTGGGCATATGCGGATGAGCCGTTTGATCCTGGCGGCGCGGCAGCGTCGGTGATAGCGGCGGGCACGACCGTCTCCGCGTCTTCGGGGGCGGGAGCTTGCATGTCCTCGATTTCGGCGATGAGTTCGCCAATCAGGTCGTCGGTGGAGGCCATCGCGCCGGAGCTCTGTGCAGCGGCGGGCTGGGGCGTGAGTTCGAGATCCATTTCCTCGCTGTGCGCAGCGGCATTCGCGGGCACTTCGGTTTGGACTTCGAGCGCCTGAGGGGGCTCCTCGGCAGGCTCTTCCACAATTTCAAAAACCTCGTCGGGCGCTGATTCCGCGGCTTGCGGGGTTTCCATTGCGTCGGGCACGGCGTCGGCCACTGCGGCGGGTGGCGGAGGTTGTATGGCCGGAGCCGGCGCAGGCTCGGCAACCTCCTGCACCATGGCCTCCCATTCGTCCGAGAGGTCTACCTCCGCGGCCGAGTGCTGCTCGGGCGCGGCAGGCTCGCTCGGAGTCGCGAGTGGTATTTGGAATTCCGGAGGCGCGGCAGGCGCAGGAGACTCTTGGGCAAGTGGTGGCGCGGACGGCGCGGGCGGCGGCGCGGCAACTTTTGGCTCCGGCTGCGCGGCGGGAGCGACATGCGAATTTTCCTCGGTGAGCCCGGCAGCCTTGTGGAACCTTTCGCGGAGCGAGGCGAAGCGCTCGGCATTGACCGTATCGTTGCGCTCTCGGTGAATCTGTTCGAGCTGAGCGGCCATCTCGGCGGTGCGGCGGTCGTCGCCCGCGCCGAGGTAAAAATCCAGCAAGCGCTCGAGCGTGGGCGTGTGAAGAGGCGCGCGAGAGAGAATGTTTTCGAGCAGCTGCGTGGCCTTGTTGGTCAGGCCGTAGCTGGAGAAGAGGTCCACATCCGTGAGCACCTGCGCGATATAGGCTTGCGTCTCCTCATCGAATTCCTCTTCGACGACAGGCGCGGAGGGCGCTTGCGCTTCAGGCTCCGGCTCGGCGACCACGGGCGGGTGCGCTACGGGTTCCTCCGGCTGCCGCGCTGGCGCAGGATCGCGGCCGGCGCGGAACTTGCTGAGCCGCTCGACCAGGCGCTCGTCGTCCTTATTGCGGTCCACCAACTCCACGAGCAGCTCTTCGGCGCGGTCGTGATTCCCCTGCGCGGCGTACACATCCGCAAGCTGGCCGAGGGCCGGATTCAAACGGAAGGGGTCGCTGGTCTGCCGGCAAAAATCCACGAGCATTTCGAGCGCCTCGATGTTGCCGGGAAGACGCTCCGCGGCGGCGGAGAGCGACTTCAGAAATTTTTCCTGTTCGACCGCTTCGATCATGGGGTCGCGCAATTCGCGGAGCAGTGGAAGCGCGTCGGCGGCCTGGCCGCTTTCGATGAGGGTGTGGGCCACGTGGTGGAGAAGCGAATAGTGCGAGCTGCCGCGGAGCAACTGGTTGCGGGCGCGATCCACGGCTTCCTCGATTTGCCCGGCGTGCAGGGCGAAATCCACCAGAAGGAGGGTGACTTCGCCGCCGGCGTCGGCCTCCGGATGGCGCTGGAGCAGCGGGAGGGCTTTCTCGCTGTGCTGGGGCCCGAGAATCCTGGCCACGAGGAGCAGTGCGTTCGGATTGCCGGGATCCGCTTCCAGGCCGCGCTGGAGGAGCTTATGGGCGTCGGCGCCTTCGCCTTGATCGAACAGGCGCTGGGCGTAGGCGACATAGACATGGCTCGCCTCTTTTTTCTGGCCCATGGCGTTGTAGAGTTCGGCCAGGCGCATCTGGACGCGCGGGTTATCGGGCTCGATTTCGAGCAGGCGGTGGAGCACTTCCAAGGCCTTGGCCGGGCGATTGGCCTTCAGATGCGCTTCGGCGATTTGCAGGAAAAGCGGCCGCGCTTCGCTGAGCACGCCCTGCTGCACATAGAGGTCCGCGAGGCGTTCGAGAGGCGCGAGCTCGGCGGGGGCCAGCTTGGCAATCTTTTTGTAGATAGCGATGGCTTTGCTGTTGAAGCCGTCATTCAGGTAGACCTGCGCGAGGCGCTCGAAATATTCGACGGCCTGCGGCATGTCACCCTGACGGGCGAAGAGGTCACCCACGGTCATGAGCGTGGCTTGATCTTTTGGGTCGTAACGGAGGACTTGCTGATATTCGGCAATGGCCTGGGCGACCTTGCCCTGGTTGAGGAATTTCAGCGCGTTTTCCAGCGCTTTGCTCTTATTGAATGCCATCGAAATTTTTGCGTGCCCGACGCTGTTCACCTGGAAGGTGAACTCGGGCGAACAACGAACAACCCCCCTCAGGGAAACAAGGTTAGCACGCGCGAAAAACCGGGGTCTATCAAGCGGCGCAAGCATAGTGCCGAAGGGGATAACAGTGCGCCCGGGCGGCAGAGGATCGAGGGGGATGCGGGGCGCGCGGCCGTGGTGGTGGGTCAGTTTGAATTTTGACTCTTTGTGTCGCGGGCAAGAAAATTCAAACTGCGCATTACCACACTCACCGCGGCGGCCTTTCGCCACTGGCGGCTTGTTCAGCTCAGCAAGGATTCCGCGGGCAGGGCGAGAGGAAGCGGATCCTGACGCGCGCCCGTGGACCAGCAGCGCGCCTCGCGCACCGGAGCGTAGGAGAAACGGTGGAGCGGCGATGGTCCGTGCCTGCGCAGCGCCTCGAGATGATCCGGCGTGCCGTAACCTTTGTTCCGCGCCAGACCGTACATCGGATAGAGCCGATCAAATTCCTCCATGCGGCTGTCGCGCTCGACTTTCGCCAGAATTGAAGCGGCCGCAATCGAAATGGAGCGGGCGTCGCCGTGAATGAGCGACTTCTGCTCGATGGGGAGATCGAGTTGGATGGCGTCCAGCAAAAGAAAATCGGGAAGGGGATTGATGCGGGAGAGCGCGGCAACCATCGCCTGGCGGCTGGCCTGATAAATGTTCCAGGCGTCTATGCGGCTGGCGTCAATTTCGGCCACGGCCCATGCGAGAGCGTGCTCGTAAATGCGTTCGGCCAGTTCGCCGCGGCGTTCGGGGGGCAATTTTTTGGAGTCATCGAGTCCCACAATGCGGCGCTTGGGATTCAGGACGACGGCGGCGGCCGTCACGGGACCGAAAAGGGAACCACGGCCAGCTTCGTCGAGTCCGGCGATGCGAAGCCATCCGCGCTGGCGCGCCTCGCGCTCGTACCGTGCGGAGCAAAGCCGTCCCATCGGCGAGGATTCTAGCACAAGGCGCGCGGGAAGATTCGGCGCGTTGCGATTCGTGAGAATGAAAAAAAGCGTGCGAGGGTGGGAAAAAGAAGAGCGCGCTATTCGCCGGCGGTGGTTGGGACAGCAACATCAACCCTTTCGACGCGCTTGATGCGCGCGGCCTTGCCCTTGCGGGCGCGCAGGTAGTTCAACTTCGCGCGGCGGACGCGGCCCTGGCGGACGACGTCAATCGAACTGATCATCGGCGAATGCACCGGAAAAATGCGCTCGACGCCGATGCCGAAGCTCACGCGGCGCACCGTGAAGGATTCGCCGAGGAATTCGCCACGGCGGCTCATCACCACGCCCTCGAACGGCTGGATGCGTTCCTTATCGCCTTCGCCTTCCTTGAGGCGGACATGGACGCGAATGGTGTCACCGGGACGGAATACGGGGTGGTCCTTGCGAAGCTGCGACTGCTGCACCTTGGCGATTATCGGTTTCATGGCTTTTGTTCCCGGCAGACCCGCTCAAAGGTGGGGCCAGCGCACGATGCACAAACGAGGATTATAAGGGAATTGCGGCGATCTATCCAGAAAAATTATGGCGCACGTGAGATTGCAACGGCTTGAGGCGGGATTGAGCTTATGGTCGCTCAGGGTGACTATCCTCGTCGGATAGTCAGGGGTATAATCCCGGCCAACAAGGGAGGTCAACATGGAAAACTCGAATCGTCCTGAAAATCCGGCGCCAACTTCGCCGCCGGCGGTCCATCCAACGCACCGGGGGCTCTATATTACGCTTGGCGCGGTCCTCGTTTTGGCCGTTCTGGCCCTGGGGGGGATATACGTTCCGAAGTATGCCAAAACGCATGCGTTGGGAGGCAACAACGCAGCGACTGCGCCGGCCGCGGCTCCTGTGACAGCAGCACCGGCGGCAGTGCCGGCGGCTCCTGCGCCTGCGGCGGCAGCACCGGCGAAACCGGCCGCGCCCGCCGCCCCAGCGCCACCGCCGGGGCCGGATCCGAAGGTGTTGCAGGGGCTGCGCGACCAGATTGATCAGATCAACAGCCGGGCCGCCGCCGTTGATGCCGGTCTGGACTCGCTCGAAAAGCAGCAGGAGGCCCAGGGATACGGGCTGCGCGGCGATATGGTGGCGGGGCGGCAGCGGATGCATGCCGATATCGTCAGGGCGGAATCCTCGCTCCATGACAAGGACGTGGACAGCACGCAGAACTATCTGAGTATGGCGGAGGCGGAAGCCGAAAAGCTGGAGCAATTCCTGGGGCGCTGATTCGTTACGATTTTTTCGGCGAGGGTTTGCCAGCGGCGTCGAGGAGGTCGGGGCGGTTGCGCGCCGTTTTTTCGAGGGCTTTTTTGCGGCGCCAGAGATGGATCTCTTCGTGGTTGCCGCTCACGAGGATTTCGGGAACGTCCCAGCCGCGGAAGGATTGCGGGCGCGTGTAGTGGGGGAAATCCAGGATTCCGTGATTCGTGATCCGTGATTCGTGACTCGTGCCCCCTGAATCGTGCTCGGCTCGGGCGCGCGGTTCGATCTCGCTGAAGGATTCGTTCACGGCGGAATTTTCGTTGCCGAGGGCGCCGGGAATGAGGCGCGTGACGGCGTCGAGAATCATGGCGGCGGGAAGTTCGCCTCCCGAGAGTACAAAATCTCCGATGGAAATTTCGTCCGTGGCGAGATGTTGCGCGACACGCTCGTCCACGCCTTCGTAGCGCCCGCATAACAGGACAATCCGATCGAGCTGCGCGAACCGCCGCGCCGCTTGCTGCTCGAAAAGTTTCCCCGCGGCGGAGAGCAGCACGATGGCGGTGGACGCCGGGGGCGCCGCGCCTGCGGAACCGACGAGCGATTCGACGGCTTCAAAAATCGGCTCGGGCTTCATTACCATTCCCTCGCCGCCACCGAAGGGGCGGTCGTCCACGGTGCGATGGCGGTCGTGCGTGAAATTGCGCAGGTCGTGGACGTGGGTTTCAATCAGGCGGGCTTCGCGCGCGCGGCGGACGATGCCGTAGTCGAGCGGGCCGGAGAAAAATTCGGGGAAGATGGTGATGATGTCGAAGCGCATGGAAACAATGATAGTAACGCAAACCGGCGCTGCGCGCGCCGCGGCGCCCTAGGAATTCAGATCGCGGAGGCCTTCGGGGAGCACGACTTCGATGCGGCGGGCGGCCGTGTCCACATGGATGCAGATTTCCTGGGCGAGTGGAAGGAGCCATTCGCCGCGGGGGGAATCGAGAACGAGCAGGGGCGTGCCGGCGATGTCGTCGCCGGTGAATTGGACGTCGCGGACGCGGCCGATCACGGTCCCATCTCTTTCGGGGGCCTTCTCCTGCGTTTTCTCAAGCACTTCGCAGCCGATGAGGTCCGAGACATAGTAACTGCCGGCGGGAAGCTGCACACGATCGGAGAGGGGAATTTGCACTTCGAGGCCTACGAGCTTTTCGGCGTCGGAAATCGAATCCGAACCTTCAAAATGAAAGATGGCTTGGCCGCCGCGGCTCACGGTGAGGCGGCAGGAGCGAATTCCGGTTTGCCGGGGCGTGGTCTTGCCGTCCCACAGGCGGGCGGAGGCCATGCGGGTGAGGCGCTCCGGAAAGCTGGTGAGGATTTCGGCGGCTACTTCTCCGCGCAGTCCTTGTGGACGCACGATACGCGCCACGGTGATCCCCGCCGATTCTTGCGCAGCCACTACTCGAGGACTTCCAGGGTGTAGCGCTTTTTCAATTTCATCCCGGCGGCGCCCAGCAGGGTGCGAATGGATTTCACCGTGCGGCCCTGCCGTCCAATCACCTTGCCCAAGTCTTCGGGATGGACGCGGAGTTCAAGAACGGTGACCTGCTCGCCATCCACTGCATTCACCTGAACATTTTCCGGATGATCCACAAGCGCTTTGGCAATCTCTTCGACGAGTTCTTTCATGGCGCTTCCTCCACAGTCTGCCGTGCGCAGGGGAGAAGCTCGACCGAGCTTGCACGAGAGCTATGCACATGGACTTGCCCACAAAAATTGGACGCTTTAGGCAGGCTTACGGTTGCGCAGGAAACTGCGTACGGTGTCGCTCGGCTGGGCGCCTTTGGCGAGCCAATAGTCCACGCGGTCGCGGTCAAGCTGGATGGCCGCGGGCTTCTTCAGGGGGTCGTATGTGCCCACGATTTCGACAAAACGGCCGTTGCGCGGACGGGCCTTCTCCGTGACCACCACGCGATAAAAGGGGTGCTTCTTTTTGCCAATGCGGGCAAGACGAATCATCAACACGCGAATTTCCTCCTTATTTCAATGCCATGAGTATAGCGGAGGCGGGCCGGTTTCACCAAAGCGTATCTGGGGCGGGTAGTGGCTCAATTTGGCAGACGACACGTATCAGGACCCGGCTTCAGCCTGGTCACAGGACTGTCGTAGGTTAGCGTGTAGCCCCCGCTCTTGGGGCGCATTAGGAAACTGATCTGCTACAGAGGCATAGCCGAATTCTGACGCGCGCGCTCCGTCACCCAATCCGTCCAAAGGGAAGAAGCTCCACTGGCGAGCAACGGGCTAGCGGTCAGAACTGCATCCACAAAATTCTCGACCATGGGATAGTGCAGATTGGCGTGCGCGGGCAAATGTTCCCGACCTCCCGGGTAAACCAGTTCGGGCCCGTTGAGGGGGTCCATGTTGATTTCGCCTTCGGTCCCCCGCAGGCGGCATTCATCGCGCTCGATTTTCGAATGCCAGCGAACATCCACGATGCCGCGCTTGCCGCCCGGATAATCAATCATGATGGTGGCGTTGTCTTCCACCGCGTACGTCTGCACCGCATTGGAGAGGTAGGCCACGGCCCGCAGCGGGCGGCCAAACATGAAATTCAGCAGGTCAATCCGGTGCGAGGCAATGTCGTAGAGCGGGCCGCCACCCGATTTTGCCGGGTCCACCAGCCAGCTTCGCGGGCCTTGCCCGTCGAACCAGGCATGGCAGGTAAGTTCGGCAACCACGGGTTTTCCGATGACGCCGTTTTCCAGTAGCTCTTTCGCGCGCCGCACCTTGGGATACGTCCGGCGGTAGTAAGCGATGCCCAGCGTCTTTCCGCATTCCTCGGCAGCGCGGACCATCGAGTGGGCCTCGGCTTCATTCATAGCCATTGGCTTCTCGCATAAAACGTGCTTGGAAGCCTTCAGTGACGCGATCGAGTGCGGCGCATGCAGGAAAACGGGCGAGGCCACGTACACGGCGTGAACTTCCGGGTCGCTGAGCGCGTCATTCAGTGATGTCCAGACATGCTTCGCATAAGGCGCCCCTTTTGCCGGATCGCGCGTGACAATCCCGTACAAATGGCTCCGGCGCTCGGCCTGGATCGCCGGTATGACGCGCTTTCTGGTGATATCCCCGACTCCGATCACAATCCAGTTGAGCATCTGATCGAGTTCGCTTCCGCTATTTCAATCCGGCGAGTTTTCGTATGCCGCGCATCTTCATTTTGGCCATGCTGCCGTACTGCTTCATCATGCGGCGCATGTCGGCGTACTGCTTGAGGACCTGGTTGACGTCCTGGACGGAGGAGCCGCTGCCGCGGGCGATGCGCTTGCGGCGCTTGCCGTCGATCAGATTGTGGTTGGAGCGTTCGGCGGCGGTCATGGAATTGATGATGGCCTCGATGGACTTCAGCTTCGACTCATCCACGTGCGCGTCCTTCGGGATGTTGGCGAAGGGGCCGACCTTGGGCAGCATGCCCATCAACTGCTCGATCGAGCCCATTTTTCGAATCTGGCGCAACTGATCGCGAAAATCCTCGAGGGTAAAATCGTTCTCGCGAAGTTTGCGCTCGAGTTCGTGCGCCTTCTTGGCGTCGATGGTCTTCTCGGCCTTTTCGATCAGGCCGAGGACGTCGCCCATGCCGAGGATGCGCGAGACGATGCGGTCCGGGAGGAAAGGCTCGAGCGCATCGTATTTTTCTCCGACGCCGGCGAACTTCACGGGAGCGCCGGTAACCTTGCGGATGGAAAGCGCCGCGCCTCCGCGGGCGTCGCCATCGAGCTTGGTGAGCAGGATGCCCGTGACGCCGAGGCGCTTATGAAATTCGCCGGCGGAGCGGACGGCGTCCTGCCCGATCATGGCGTCGGCGACGAAAAGGATTTCGGCGGGATTGAGTTCGCGCTTGAGATCGGAAAGCTCTTTCATGAGATCGTCGTCAATGTGCAGGCGGCCGGCGGTGTCCACGAGGATCACGTCGTAGGCCGAAAGCTTGGCCTCGCGCATGGCGCCGCGCACGATTTCGAGTGGCTTTTCGGTTCCAGTGCCGGGCCAGCAGGGGGTGCCGGTGGCTTTGGCCACTTGCGCGAGCTGCTCGCGGGCCGCGGGGCGGTATACGTCCGTCGAGACGACGATGGGACGATGGCCGTGCTCGGCGAGCCATTTGCCGAGTTTGCCGGTGGAAGTGGTTTTCCCCGAGCCTTGCAATCCGACGATGAGCCACACGGAGGGAGGGCGGGAGGAGAATTGCGGGCGCGCTTCGCGTCCCAGGAGATCGGCCAGCTCGTCGCGCACGATTTTGACGACCTGTTGGGCAGGGGAAAGCTGGAGCAGGACCTCCGAGCCGAGGGCCTTTTCGCGGATGTGCGCGATGAAATCGTCGGCCACGCCGAGATTGACGTCGCCTTCGAGCAGCGCCTCGCGAATTTCGGCGAGGGCGGCGTCGAGGTGCTCTTCGGTGAGCTTGCCCTGGCCGCGCAGGTTCTTGAAAGTGCGCTGAAGTTTATCGGTGAGCGTTTCGAACATTTTGAGTCTTTATTCTAGGGGACATGCGGAGAGCGGTCAACGCAGGCGGCGCTTTGGTAATGGGTCAGTTTGAATTTTGGCTTTTTGTGTCACGGCCAAGAAAATTCAAACTGACCCACCACCAGCGTCTTGGGCGTCCCGGGGAAGGATGCGTGCTGTTATTGTCCGAAGCAACACACGGGAATTGACATGAGCAGAAGAGCCAAAAAAAAATAATAATGACAACGATGAGTACACCGGCAATCGAAATTCAGGGACTCACCAAGGATTATCCCACCGGCTTCTGGCGCAAGCGGATGCGCCGGTCGCTCGACAACCTGAGCCTGCAGGTGGAAGAGGGAGAAATTTTCGGGTTCCTTGGGCCGAACGGCGCGGGAAAAACGACCACGCTGAAGCTGCTGATGGGGCTAATCTTTCCGACCTCCGGGACCGCGCGCGTGCGCGGCTGGGCCATGGACGACATCCGCATGCACCGCGAGATCGGCTACCTGCCCGAGCAGCCCTATTTCTACGATTACCTGACGGCGCGGGAGCTGCTCGATTACTACGCGCGATTTTTCGGCTTTGGCGCGGCGGAACGGCGCGAGCGCGTGACGCGATTTCTCGAGCGCGTGGGGCTCCAGGAAGCCGGGGACGTGCAACTGAGAAAATTTTCCAAGGGCATGCTGCAGCGCGCGGGGATCGCGCAGGCCATCCTGCACGATCCGCAGGTGGTGTTTCTGGACGAGCCAATGTCGGGGCTCGACCCCATCGGCCGGCGCGAGGTGCGCGACATTATCCTCGAGCTGAAGCAGCACGGCCGCACGGTGTTCTTCTCGACGCACATCCTTTCGGACGCGGAAATGCTGTGCGACCGCGTGGCAGTGCTGGTGGGAGGGAAATTGCGCGGCGTGGGATCGCCGGGAGAGATCGTGGCCATCGAGGTGCATGGGATGGAAATCCTGTTTGAGGCGCGCGAGGGGCGCGCGCTGCCCGCGGAGCTTGCCGGGCGCGCCGCGAAAATCGGCGCGCGGTACCGCATCGAGGTGCCGGAGGCCGGACTTTATGCCGCGCTCGAGCAGTTGCGCGGCTGCGAGGCGCGAATTCTTTCCGTTTCGCCGGTGCGTCCGACGCTCGAAGATTACTTCCTGCGCGTGGCGGGGGACGGGCGGGCCAAGACGCTCGCGGAAGAGGTGGAGGCACGATGAGCGCGGCGCCGGGCGTGGTGGCGGTGAACACGTTCCGCGAAGCGGTACGGGATCGCGTGCTCTACAACCTGGTTTTCTTCGCGCTGGTGATGATCGGCGCGGCGATTCTGGTGGGACAGATTTCCATCGGGATCGAGCGGCTGGTGATCGTCAACCTGGGCCTTTCGGCGATTTCCATTTTCGGGCTGGTGATGGCGGTGTTCATCGGCGTGGGACTCGTCTCCAAGGAGATGGAGAAGCGCACGCTTTACAGCCTGCTGGCAAAGCCGATTCGCCGGTGGGAGTTCCTGGCGGGGAAATATGCGGGACTGCTGCTGACGCTGGGCGTGAACACGTCGTTCATGACGCTGGGGCTGGCCGCGGCGCTCTTCTACGTGGGGCGGCCGTTCGTGCGCTCGGACGCCTCGATTCTGATCGCGGTGTATTTCATCCTGCTGGAGCTGGCGCTGGTGACGGCCCTCGCGCTTTTTTTCTCGTGTTTTTCGAGTCCCATGCTTTCGACGCTGTTCACGCTGGGAATCTACGTCACCGGCGTGTTTGCGGGAGACATCCGGGGCTTCGGAGACTTGACGCGCAATCCCGCGGTGAAAGCGGCGACCAAAGCGCTCTACTACATGGTTCCGAACTTTCATAACTTCAACGCCATTGCAGCGGCGGCGCACGGCGAGCAGATTCCATTTTCGCTGGTGTGGCAGAACACGCTCTACGCCGCGCTCTACGTCACGCTGGTTTTGCTGGCAGCGTCGGCTGTGTTTTCGAGACGCAATTTAAAATGAGCGTTTCCAATCGAGACCGGCCACTATGGGCCGCCCTTGGCGGCGTGCCGCTGCTTTTCGCGGCGATCACCTTGCTGCAAGTGCGGATGGACGCGGAGACGCGCTCGGCTGCGCAGGAAAAGGAGCAGCTGTTGCTGCGTTCCGGCGCGGCGATCGAGAAGATGAGCCTGGGGTACGACTCGCTGCTCGCGGATATCTATTGGACGCGCGCGGTGCAGTACTACGGGGAGAGAGTCGGAACGCCCGGGGCAAATTTCGGGTTGCTGTGGCCGCTGCTCGATATTACGACGACGCTCGATCCAAAACTCATCGTGGCCTATCGCTTCGGAGCGATCTTCCTTTCCGAACGTGGCACGGCGGGAGCGGGGCGAACGGACCTGGCGATTGATCTGGTGAAGCGCGGCATCGCGGCGAATCCGGATGAGTGGCACCTCGGACTCGATCTGGGCTTCCTTTACTACTGGCGCTTGAAAGATTACCCGGACGCCGCAGCGGCTTACCTCGCGGCAAGCAGCAACCCGCGAGCGCCCGAGTGGATTAAGCTGATGGCCGCGCGCATCGCGGAAAAGGGCGATTCGCTCGAAACCTCGCAGATGATCTGGTCCGAACTGTATGAATCCACGAAGGACCCGAATATCCGGAAGACGGCGGCGGAGCAGTTGCGCGGGCTGCAGGCGCAGGAAGACGAAACGCACCTGGACGAGATCGCGGAGCAGTACCGCAAACGCTTCGGGCGCTATCCGGCTTCGCCGAGTGAGATGCGCGATGCCGGAATGCTTCCCGGCATCCCCGAGGATCCGGCGGGATATCCCTACGTTTTTGGACCGGACGGGAAATCGCATCTGAATCCGCAGAGCACGGTGGTCATTGAGCCGCCGCCGAAAACTTCGTCCGGACCACAGCAATAGCCAGCAAGAAGGATGATGCGCTTGCACGAGGGCGTTCCGGCGCGGAGACGAACTCTTCGGCCGTCCGGCCGTAATGGGTCAGTTTGAATTTTGGCTTTTTGTGTCACGATCAAGAAAATTCGCACTGACCCACCATCCCTCCGGCAACCGGCTAAGCGAATCGCGGATATCCGGGTATAATAATTGCTTGCGACGCATTCCCAGCCCAGAGAATCCCGGGAGTGGATATCGAAATATGTCCCAGCAAGGTTTCAATTTGATGCGGGTATCGCCGCGCATGCCGGCGGCGCTGGCGCTGGGATTTGCGGCGCTCGTGCTCACAGGATCGCCAGCGGCAAATTCACAGCCGCCCGGTCAAGCGGCTTCGGCCGGAATTGCGCAAGCGCCCACGGATGCCGAGATGCGCGCTCGCACCCAGAAGCTGATCGCCAATCAGCACAAGGACGACGACACGCTCGATGGATATGAGCGCATCGAACGGGTGGTGGACCGCACGGGTGGCCCGAATCCGCGCACGCTCGAGGATAGGACCTACCGCGTTGTCCCCGACGGAGGCGGCCCTTTCAAAATCCTGCTGAAGGAAAACGGCAGGACCATCGATCTCGCGGAATACCGCAAAGGGCTGCAGACGTGGAAGGACACTCTCGATGTGATGCTCAAACCCGAGGATTCCAGGGCCCAGACCGCCAAGGGAAAATACGCGAAGCGGAAACACGAGCGGGCGGATCTGGTGGATGCGATGCAGCAAGCCTTCACGGGTAAGTGGCTAAGGCAGGAAACGAAGGATGGGCGCGTTTGCGACGTCTTTGAGCTCGATCCGGATCCGAATTTCCATCCGCATTCAATTTTTCAAGGGGCGCTCCAGCATGCGATGGTGATGATCTGGGTGGACCATGGCGCCGATCAACTGGTGTACGGCGAAGCCCACATCACGAAGGATATTTCCGTCGGCGGCGGAATACTGGGAAAGCTCTATCGCGGCAGCGTCTTTTCGATGGAGCAGGCGGAGGTGGCGCCGGGAATCTGGGAGCCGACGCGCTACCAGTACGATTTCACGGGGCGCAAATTCCTGTTCTCATTCGAGGAACACCAATTCGTCGAGACCGGCCACTACCGCGTGATCGGATCGCCGCAGCAGGCGCTTGCAGTCGTCGAGGATGAGTTGGCGAGCGGGAAATCCAGCGCCGAAGACCCGTAAATTTTGCGCATGCAAAATTGCCCCACTTGGTCCACGACCCGTCGCAGTTCTTCACGTCGTTCAATCCGAGCAGGTACTTCAGGACAAACCAGGTGTGAGAACTGCGCTCACGGAAGCTGATTCAGGCGCGCTCCGCAGAATAAATTCAGAACGAAGTGGCGGCGAGGAAGATGTCCTCGAGGGCGTTGGTGTCGTGCGCGACAAGATTGTCCGCAAAGGAAATGAAGCTTACCGTGTGGCCATCGCCGCTGAGCGATGGCGCGACGCTGCTCCCGTCGGCCGCGGGAGGGGAAGCGCCGGCGGCGTGGCTCGTGAGGACGGTGCTGGGCGTGCAGACGGCTGGAGCGACAACGCCATCGCACGTATTGCGGATAAAGATGTTCTCGACTCCATTTTGCGTGGAGGCAAGATTCGAAGCCGTGGATGCATAGGCGACGAACTGGCCCGTGATGCAGGTGGAGGTGCTCGAGCCGCAGGAGTTGATGCTGGGATGTTCGCTCAGTCCCTTCGCGGGTGTCTTGGGATTCGCGGAAGTGTCGGGCGTAGAGACGAGCGTCGTCGAAGCAGTGCAATTTGCCAACGTGGAGTTCAGGCAGGTGTCGCGCTCAAAGATTTGCTGGAAGCCTCCGGGAGCGATTCCCAGGTTGTCCGCGGCGGAGGCGAAAGCGATGAACCGGCCGTCCGACGATATCGCCGGCTGCAGGCTTGCCGCATCGGCGGGTGTGACGCCGTCGGGTGTGGAGATCAGGGACATGGAGGGAGTGCAGCCGGCGGTGAGGAGCTGGCATTCATTCTGCTCGAAAATTTCCTGCAGGCCGCCTGGATTGGGCGCGCTGGGGCCGAGGTTTGTGGCGGAAGAGACAAAGGCCACAAAGGCGCCGCTGCTTGCGATGGCCGGATGCGAACTCGCGGCGTTGCCGGGCGTGATCCCATCGGCAGAGGAAACCAGGTACGTGGTGGGAATGCAACCGCCCGCGGTTTGCGTGAGAGGCGTGATGTTGCCGCAGGTGGAGCGCACGTAAACCTGTGGGGTGACCCCGTCCACGGTGATGCCGGAGACGAGATTGGTGGCCAGCGAGACGAACGCAACGAATTTTCCATCCGGGCTGAGCACGGGATTGTAACTGTCACCGTTGCCGGCGGCGGTTCCGTCCGCCGAAAGGGATACGAGTACAGCTCCATTTATGGATGGAATGAAGTTGCAAGGCGTGGTGCTATTCGGGATGGTGCAAGGCGGCTGCGTATAAACCTGGCGCCTGCCCGGCGGCGAGTTCTGGAAGCTCACGTAATTCACAAGGTTCGTGGCCTGCGACGTGAAGGCGACGCGGTCGCCGCCGTTATCCAAGCTCGGCTCGGAGCTCGCTCCGTTGGCGGGGCCACCGTCAACAGCGAGACTGACCGGAGAGATGCTTAGACAGTTTGAGGAAACCGCCGCCGTGAGGCATGTGCTGGCAAGAAAAATGGAGCTCGAGGAATTCGTCTGGCCAGTGACGAGATTGCCAGAAATGGAGGCAAAGGCGATGAAACTGCCATCCGCGCTCTCCGAAGGGCCCGAGGTGGCGAGCGTGAGACCCAGGCTTCCGTTTTGACAGCTGGCGGCTCCGCCGCAAATCCCATCGTCGGCTTGCGCGCCATTCGGCGCGATATCCACGAGCATGGGCAGCCCCACCGAAACCGTGGGCGTCACCGCAAACGTCAGCGTGTTGGAGGTGCCGCCGTCGAATGGCGGACTGGTACGAGACGGTGGATTGAGCACTTGCACCAGGTCGATTCCCGCGCTAATAACATCGGAAGAAGTCAGCGTGGCCGAGACCTGCGTCGGACTGATATACACGGTTGTGTGCGGCGCGCCGTTTATCAGTATCACGGAGTTGGGCACAAAATCCGGTCCAGGGATTGTCCCGGTTACCGTAATCGTGACGCTGCCGCCGGCTTGCACACTCGTGGGGCTGAGCGTAGTGATGCCCGGCGAAGGATTCAAGATCGGCAGCGCCACGGTGTTGGAACTGCCTCCGCCCGTCGGCGGTAGAATTTCAATCCCGCTGATGAGCGGTTCGTTTGTGACCGGGGTGAATTGAATCACGTATTGCCCATTCGCGTTCGTAGGTCCGGAGAACTGCTGAACGTTCGCGATGTTCTTCCCGCCCGCGGCCTTAAAAATGTCGAAACCCGGCAGCACCTGCACGCCATTGATGCTCACATTGAATGTTCGCTGGCCAACCGCATTCATTGACGTCTCGGCAAAGTGCAAACGGATGGTACTCGTCGAGCCGACGGGAGATGGGCCCGGAATGGTGTAAATGATGGACCCGACGGGGGAGACCGCGGCTGTGGTGTTCCCGACGCGCGCCGTCTGATATATCGCCATCGGCGCCGGATTGCTGGCATTGCTTGTGTTAATCGTGGCAGTCGTCGTTTGCGGCGAGCCGCCGTTGAAATCCGTGTCGGCCTCGAACGCACCCAGCCCCGGGCCGCCACAATCAATCTGCGTGGCGGATTGCGGATTCACAACGGCAATCCCCAGCGCGCCGGCGCTGATCAAATCGGGCGACGTGAGCTGGACGGCCAAAGAGTTCGGGCTTAGGAATGTCGTCACCCGATTCTGGCCGTTCACGGTGACAATCGACAGGGCATTGAAATTGAATCCATTGATGAACAAATTGAATATGCCGCTGCCGGCAAGGGCGGTCGAAGGAGCAAGCGAGGTGATTTGCGGCACGGGAGTGAGCGGCTCAAGAATGTTCAGTGTAAGCGGCTTGCTGATTCCGCCGCCGGGCTGGGGCGTGAAGACGGTGATACTCGCCGCGCCAGGGTTTTGGACGAGGCTCGCCATGACCGTGGCTTGCATCTCATTGTTGCTCACAAAGGTGTATATCGTGAGTTGCTGGCCGTTGAATACCACGAGCGATGCAGGAGTGAAATTGGAGCCTGTGAGTGTAAGAGTGAACTGCGGCTGCCCCGCCACAACGCTTCCAGGGGAAATCGAGGTCAAATTTGGAGAGGGATAGTTGATCGCTTGCTGGCACGAGGGCAGCGCCGCCATCGCGATGACCGCAATCCCAAAAAATAGGACAAGTTTTCCCCGCAAATTCCTCACCCCTGAGTCCGCAGGCCGGAGCCCCCCACAATAAGCGGAATGATAGAGACTACTAAAGATGGCCCCGGCGGGCAATCGGATGCCTCGACAATTTCAAGCGAACGGAGAATCCTGCGCCGGGAAAACCGCCGGCGGCGTGGATGGCCGGCGCGCCGCTCCGCGGATGCCTATTTCAGAAAGGCGCGGACGATTTCGATCACATCACCCGCAGCTTCCTGGGAGGACTTTGTATTCCGCGGCATGTGATTGCGGATATGGTCCTCCAGGAGCTCCCGCATCAGACTATGGATCGCTCCGCGCGCGGCAGCCAGACGCTGGAGCACGTCGGCGCACTCCGCATCCTCCTCGAGCGCCCGCTCGACGGATTCGACCTGGCCCACAATCTTTTTCGTGCGGTTCAGCAGGTCGAGTTTTTCTCTTGAAAGATGTGACATTTCGCTTTACTACCATGGGGGGGTATGGTATCAAACCACCGGCTGGAAGCCGAGCCCCTAGGGAGGATACCAGAACTTATGGACATTGGAGCGAAAGAGCCGGAACCTTCGGGTAGATCGAGCTTCCCGGTGTTCCGCAAGAGCCAGTGCAGGGCAGACCGCTTCTGATCATACTCCTGCTCGTTCTCGCGGAATAAATAATCGGGCGAGTGGGAATCTCCGCAGGCGTTCGAAAGATCCCCACCTGACAAATGAATCTGAGACGCGCGAGACCTCTCCGGGCCTGAAGAGGCCGGATGTCTCTCGCGAAAGGAGGGGAACATGCGCAATTTTGCAAACAATTTCGAGGAAATCATCATTCAGAGGGGGCTGTACCGCGTCTGGATGCCGCTCCGCGAGGGGAATCGCGAGCGGCTCGTTTCGATTTGGATTGATCCCACGATGCGGGTTTTCGAGTCTCAAGAGGAATCGCAGACCAGCAATGCTACGCAAGAGCATACGACTGCCTCGGATGGTGATGCGCAGACGGTCGAGGAAACCGAGGGCCAATGCATCAGGGCGGCAAGAATGGGTGCGCCTCCATGGCCGAGCCAGAGGTTCCCCATCGCTGTAACGGTACATTAATGCTGCCCCAGGCAGCGGCGTGGTGTACTGCTGGATTCCCGAAGGAGCTTTCTTGGGGCACGTCCGGGGCGCAGCCCGAGGGAAATTCCGGTGCGTTTTGCGGTTGACGCGCGTTCAAAGTAGGCCTAGTTCATACGCGGGGTTCACCGAGATTAACTAATGACAGGCCTCTTTACGAAGTACGCGCTGCCGATGTTCGCCATGCTGTTGGTGTGCCTCGTGGCTTCGCGGGGCGCCTCGGCCCAGAATTCCCCGCCCGACAAGCCCGAGGCGCAAACTTCCGCGCCGCCGGCGCCCGCTGCCGGTGATTCCAAGGATTCCGGTGATTTGCTGACGGTTTTTCCGCATTCGGAAACCAGCCGCTACTGGATTTCCGGGCAGGCCAATATCGTCCTGCAATGGCATCCTTCGTTTCCGGCGAAATACAGCGGGCCGAACAGCCTGCGGCCGGTGGGCGAAAACGCAACCTCCAAGGTCTACACCCTGTATCTCGGCTACGAACTTACGACCACGACGGAAGTCTTTCTCGATATCGAAAGCACCGGCGGCCACGGCCTGAGCAACTCGCTGGGCTTGGCTGGTGTCACGAATCTGGACGTGGTGCGCAACACGAGCCTCAGCCAGACGCCTTACGTTGCGCGCCTCATGTTGCGCCAGATTATCCCGCTCAGTGATGACCGCGTCGACGCGGAGCGCGATGAATTGCACTTGGCCACATCTCTTCCGGCGCGGCGAATCGAGATTCGCCTCGGCAAGTTCGGCATGGCGGATTTCTTCGATCTGAATTCCTGGGGGTCGGACAGCCACCTGCAATTCCTGAATTGGACCGTGGACAACAATGGCGCCTACGACTATGCCGCGAATACCCGCGGGTATACCGACGGCATCGTGCTCGAATACGACGACCACTGGTGGTCGGCACGGTTCGCTGAAGCGCTGATGCCTAAGGTGGCCAACGGGATCAATCTGGATGCGGACATCGCGCGGGCGCGGTCGGAAAATCTGGAATTCGAGGCGCGCGGAAATCGGATCGCAAATCGCGCCGGAGTTGTGCGCCTGGTTGCCTACCTCAACCACGCCAACATGGGGAATTACGAGCAGTCCATCCACGATTTTCTCGACCACGAAACCCCCACGCCGGATATCACATTCACGCGCCGCCAGGGGCGGCACAAATACGGCTTTGGGCTGAACTTCGAGCAGGAAATTACGCCGCAGGTGGGCGTCTTCGGGCGTCTGAGCTGGAGCGACGGGCGCAACGAGTCATTCGCCTACACGGAGGACGACCGCACGCTCGAGCTGGGCGGCTTCACGAAGGGCGATCCGTGGCGCCGGCGAAATGATCGCGCGGGCGTTGCTTTCGTCGCCAACGGGATTACGGCCGCGCACCAGAAGTATCTGGCGCTGGGCGGGCTTGGCTTTCTGCTCGGCGACGGCGGCCTGAATTACGGCCCCGAGAAAATCTTCGAGGGCTTCTACACCGCGCATCTGTGGCGCGGCTTCTTCGCTTCCTTCGACCTTCAGCACGTCAACAATCCGGGCTATAACATGGACCGCGGACCAGTGATCGTTCCCGGCCTCCGCTTCCACGCCGATTTTTAGCGCGTGTGGCAGGGCTTGCCAGGCCGCGGCTTATTTTGGCTTGGCTGCGCCGGTTGCTTTCTGCACGGGCAAAATCACGGGCGCAGGATTCAGTGCCGCGAGCGCTTCGGGCGGGAGTTTGTCGGCGCGATTCAGGAGGGCGGTCACTTGCCACATCTGGTCGCCTGTGAGCGCGGCGTGAAAGCTGGGCATGCCGCTGAGCCGGATCCCGTTATCCACCTTCCAGTACGTCTCTCCCGCCGGATCATCTGTCACACCCCCGTGTATGAATAGCTGCGGGGCGCGCGGAAACATGGCCCTTCCCTCCGGAGATGCGGGCTGCTGCGGCAGGCCGTGGCAGAAGGCGCAATCCTTATTGTAGATTTCGGCCCCCGCCACAAGGTCGGCTGTCGAGAGGCCGGAAACGTCGCGGTCGGGCGCTTCGCGGTGAATTCGTGCGTTGAGCGCGAGGTGTGCAATCTTTTTTTCGAACGGCAAGGAGTGGTCCGTGGCAGCCGCAGGCAACCGGCCGGTCATAACGTAAAATGCTCCCACGAGCGGAAGAATGAGCAATCCTACAAGCAGGCCGAGCACAAAATATTTCATGTCGAGTCCTCCGTTTCAGCGGCTGAGCGGTGATTGGCAATCCGATGGTGACGACAAATCTGATGCACGGGAGCAAGTGATAGTAGCTATGCCAGTGGAGAGGCTCACAGGGCTATTTCTCGGCTGGGACAGAAGCGGCTGAGCAGAAGCGTTCAAAAGCCCGCGTGAGATCGGCTGTGATGGCGAGAGGGTCGCGGCTTTCGATGTCGCGCCTTTCCAGCATAAAGGCCACTTTTCCGTCGCGCAGCAAGGCAATCGAAGGGGACGACGGCGCATAACCGGTGAAGTAGGTTCGCGCACGTTCGGTGGCTTCGCGATCCTGTCCCGCAAACACCGTCAGCAAAACTTCCGGATGCGCGGGATTCGCAAGAGCTCTCGCGATCGCCGGACGCGCTTTGCCCGCGGCGCATCCGCAGACGGAGTTCACGACGACGAGCGTCGTTCGCTTCTCCTGCTTCAGCGCGGAGTCCACGTCCTCCGGTGTCCGCAATTCGCGGAAGCCGATGCTAGTCAACTCGTCGCGCATGGTGCGAACCATATCGTCTGGGAACATTTTCACTCCTTTGCCGATTGCCGGCTTAAGCGAGGATTATAGCACGCGCGATTTTTGCACATGCGGCGCAGGTCCATGTTTGTGCGTACAAGCGATCCTTGCGCCAACAAGCGGATGAAATCGCTCAAGGATCGTGCTACGGTAATTGCCGCTGGTTTCAGCTCAAAAAACGGCACATGGACACCATTCAAATCACGCTGCCCGACGGCGCCACGCGCGAAGTGCCCAGCGGCACCACCGCCGCGCAGATCGCCGGCCAGATTTCGCCCCGGCTCGCCAAGGAAGCGCTCGTCGCGCGCGCCGGCGACGAGCTGGTGGATCTCTCGCGGCCCCTGGACCACAACGTAAAACTCTCGATCTTGACGGCCAAGGATCCCGACGCGGTGCAGGTGTTCCGCCACTCGGCGGCGCACTTGCTCGCCGCCGCGGTGCTCGAGCTCTATCCCGGCGTCAAGCTGGGCATCGGGCCGCCCATCGAAAACGGCTTCTTCTATGAATTCATGCGCGAAGAGCCGTTCACGCCGGAAGACCTCGTAAAAATCGAGGCCAAGATGCGCGAGCTAGCCGCCCAAGACATTCCCAACGAGCGCAAGATGATTCCCAAGCCCGAGGCGCTCGAGCTTTATCGCAAGAGCAACCAGGAATTCAAATGCGAGCTGGTGGAGGAAAAAGCCACGGAACCGATGGTGTCGTTCTACACCACGGGAAAATTCATTGATTTCTGCCGCGGGCCGCACATCCCCTCGACGGGCCGCATCCGCGCATTCAAGCTGATGAACATCTCGGGCGCCTACTGGAAGGGCCAGGAAGGCAATCCGCAGATGCAGCGGATATACGGCGCGTGCTTCACGGACCAGAAGGAGCTCGACGAATATCTGCACCGGCTGGAAGAAGCCAAGCGCCGCGACCACCGCAGGCTGGGCCAAGAGCTCGATCTTTTCAGCATCCAGGACCACGCCGGGCCCGGGCTGATTTTCTGGCATCCCAAGGGCGGCATCATCCGCCGGCAGATGGAGGACTGGCTGCGCGCCGAACTCCTCCGGCGGGGCTACGATCTTGTTTATACGCCGCACATCATGCTGCTCGACCTGTGGAAGACGAGCGGCCACGCCAATTTCTACCGCGAGAACATGTTCGGGCCCATCGAGGTCGAGAAAGCCGAATACCAGCTCAAGCCCATGAACTGTCCGGGTCACATCCTGATTTTCCAATCGCGGCTGCGGAGCTATCGCGAACTGCCCATCCGCCTGGCGGAGCTTGGCACGGTCTATCGCTATGAGCGCTCGGGCGTGCTCCACGGCCTTCTGCGCGTGCGCGGATTCACGCAGGACGATGCCCACATTTTCTGTATGCCGGACCAGATCGAAAAGGAAGTCGAGGATTGCGTCGAATTCGCCTGGGAAGTCCTGCGCGTTTTCGGCTTCAGCGATTACGTGGTCGAGCTTTCGGGTGGCGATCCTTCGCACCCGGAAATCTACGCCGGAACTCCCGAAGACTGGAAGCGCGCCGAAGACGCGCTCACCAATACGCTCCGGCGCATGAACGTCCCGTACAAATACATTCCCGGCGAAGCCGCCTTCTACGGCCCGAAAATCGACGTGAAGCTGGTGGACGCCATCGGCCGTCCCTGGCAGCTTTCCACCGTGCAGTTCGATTTCAACCTGCCGCGGCGGTTCCAACTCGAATACGTGGGCGAAGATGGCTCGCGCCACCAGCCGCTGATGGTTCACCGCGCGCTGTGGGGCTCGGTCGAGCGCTTCTTCGGTGTGCTTATCGAGCACTACGCGGGCGCATTCCCGGCGTGGCTCGCGCCCGTGCAGGCGTCCGTGCTGCCGCTGAGCGAGAAGATGATGGATTACGCGCAGAAGGTCACGCAGCAGCTGAAGGATGCGGGCTTTCGCGTGCATCTCGACGACCGCAACGAAAAGCTGCAAGCCAAAATCCGCGACGCCCAGCTCGAAAAGATTCCCTACATGCTCATCCTCGGGGGCAAGGAAGCCGAGGCCGGGACGGTCTCGGTGCGGCACCGCTCGAAGGGCGATCTCGGCCCGCGCCCGGTCGAGCAATTCATCGCCGACCTGCGCGGAGAGATCGATTCGCGCGGGATCGTCTAAAATCAGCCATTCCGCGCCCCGCAGGCAGCGAAATGGTGGACTGAAATCGCCGGTAAACGCCGCTTGCCGGACGCCGCGAAACCCGTGCTATACTTTTCGCCCTGTCCCCCCAGCAGGGCTTTCTGCGGCCAGCGGGGACGGACAAGCTGGCGGCGAAAGCGAATTTCGCCGGCCCGGGAGGTAGGTTTATCGTAGAGCGAGGTGGAAGTGGCGGTCTTCGGGTGAACGAGCGCATACGCGCGCGGGAAGTCCGCGTGATTGACGATGCGGGGAATCAGCTGGGCGTGATGACCCTGCCCGACGCGATGAAGACAGCGCGGGAATCCGGCTTGGACGTGGTGGAAATTTCCCCCAGCGCCGTGCCTCCCGTGTGCAAGCTTGTGGATTACGGCAAGTTCCTCTACGAGCAAAGCAAGAAGGCGCATGAGGCCAAGAAGCATCAGAAGAGTTCGCACATCAAGGAAGTGAAGTTCCGGCCTTCCACGGCCGAGCACGATTATCAGGTTCGCAAGAATCAGATCATTCGGTTTCTCGGCGAAGGCCACAAGGTGAAAGCCATGATCTTCCATCGCGGGCGCGAGATGGCTCACCAAAGCGTGGGCCGCGCCAAGATGGACCGGTTGCTGAAGGAGATCGTGGAGCACGCGCAGGTGGAATTCGGGCCGCGCATGGAGGCCAATATCCTGCTCGCGCTGCTCGCGCCCAAGAAGGGCGCCGCGGCCGCGGCTCCGGCGCGTCCCGGGCAGCCTGCCGCCGACGGCCAAGCCTGAGAATTTATTTGCCCAAGAGGAATCGTGAAAAAGAACAAGAAAATGAAGTTGAAGACGCATCGCGGCGCGGCCAAGCGCTTCAAGATCACGTCCACCGGAAAAATAATGCGCTGGCATTCCGGCAAGCGCCATCTGCTGGGCACAAAAAAGCCCCGGCGCATGCGCAAGTTGCTCAACAAAATTGAGGTGAATCCCGCGGACGTGCCCAACGTGCGCCGCGCGCTTCCCTACGGACTTTAGTTTTTTCGTGCCTGGCAGCGCGCCACCCACCGCGGCGGGCCTGCCGGCCGACGAGCCGGAATCAGCGGCTTGGTTTACTCCGGCCTCCGGGTAACATCGGAAGCGCCGGGCGCTACGTCAACACGCCGCGGAGACTAGCGCTGTCGCGCTGTGACAGGCCTGGATTTCAGGCAGGTCGCGCGCGTCTGCGCATCCTCTCCGCGTAAATTGAAACTTTTCTCGAAATCAAAACAGGAGAACCGGGAACATGCCTCGAGTAAAACGCGGCACCAAGCGGCGCGCACGCCGCAAGAAACTGCTTAAGCACGCCAAGGGATTTTTCCTCACAAAGAGCAAACTTTTCCGGTCGGCGAAGGAGGCGGTGAACCGCTCGCTGCGCTATAGCTATCGCGACCGCCGCACGCGCAAGCGCGATTTCCGCAAGCTGTGGATTCAGCGCATCGGCGCCGCGGCGCGCAATAATGGCTTCACCTACAGCCAGTTGATTCATGGGCTGAAGGCCGGCGGCGTCGAAATTGACCGCAAGATTTTGGCGGACATGGCCGTGCGCGATGCCGAGGGCTTTTCGTTGCTGGTGGCATTGGCGAAGCAGCATCTGGCGAAGGCGCCCGGCGCACCGCCGGCAGCGTAATGCGTGTAATATTGGCGCCGGTTATGTAGCTCACCCCGGTTCGACGGGGTGAGCTTTTCCACTGCCTACATTTTCGATGACGACGATCGATTCCACGAAACAGACGCTCGCACAGCTCGGCGTCGATTCCCCGACAAAGGTTGCGCCTCTATTCGATGGCCTGCGTTCCGCATTCGATCGCGATGCCTCACAAGAGATAGGCTCTCTTGATTTGGAAGCCACGCGCGTAAAGTGGCTAGGCCGGAAGGGCGGAATCCTGGCCGAGATTGGCGAGAATTGGCTGAAGCCCGCAGCCAAAGACGTCAAACCCGCCGTCGGACAGAGCCTCAACGCGCTGAAGGCCCACATTGAAGCGACAATTCAGGCGCTCACTGTGGCCAAGGAAGCCGCAGGCGAGCAATCCGCGCAGGCACGCGAGCAAATTGACCTCTCGCTTCCCGGCATCGAGCGTGCGATCGGCACGCGGCACCTGATCCGCCAAACATTCGAAGAGCTTGAGCGCATCTTCCTCTCGATTGGTTTTAGCGTCGTCGAAGGGCCGGAGATCGAGACGCCCTACTACAATTTCGAGGCGCTCAATATTCCCGAGCACCATCCCGCGCGCGATAACATGGACACCTTCTACATCGAAGGCGCGAGCGGCGGACATCTACTGCGCACGCACACGTCGCCCATGCAGATTCGCACCATGGAGAAGCAGCCGCCGCCGGTGCGCATCGTGGTGCCGGGAAAAGTCTATCGCCGCGACAATCCCGATTCGACGCACGGCTACATGTTCCACCAGATCGAAGGACTGGCCGTGGATACGGACATCACCTTCTGCGATTTCAAGGGCACGGTGGAATATTTCGTGCGCGAATTCCTGGGACCCAAGGCGAAGACGCGCCTGCGGCCGAGCTACTTTCCGTTCACCGAACCGTCCGCCGAAGTGGACGCCACGTGCCACGTCTGCGGCGGGAGCGGCTGCCGCGTGTGCAAATTTTCCGGCTGGATCGAGCTGTTCGGCGCGGGCATGGTCAACCCGGCGGTCTACGGCTTCGTGAACTACGACCCGAAAAAATTGTCGGGCTTCGCCTTCGGCATGGGCGTGGACCGCCTGGCAATGATGAAGTACGGCATCAGCGAGCTGCCGCTGCTCTATCAGAATGACACGCGCTTCCTCCGGCAATTCCCATGATGAGCCATGCCCTATGCGATGGAGTGAATGATGCCGATTGATGGCTGCACGAGTACCTTCATGAAAGTCGCTACGGCCGTATTGCCGAAGTACATGGAGGCTATTCGCGTCGCGATGCGAAACCCTCACCGAATGACTGAGTTCTGCAAGCCGGGCGTCGGCGTCAAAACCATCGCCAAAAATTTAAACATAGTGGGGGGCGACTTCTCCGGATGTTATGTGCTGCTGCGGCGCGATAGCAAGCCGCTTTACGTCGGCATATCGCGCGGCGTTATGGGGAGATTGCGGCAGCACGTTACTGGCACGACCCACTTCGATGCAAGCCTCGCGTATCAGATGGCGTGTAAGAGAGTCCCTCACAATATGAGGAGGGGGGCTGCCATGGAGGACCCAATTTTCCGGAAGGCGTTCGACGAAGCAAAGCGGCTACTCGTTGGTTCCAGCGTGGCATTCATTGAGATACGGAATGATTTAGAACTCTATCTATTCGAGGCGTACTGCGCTATGAAATTGAATACGTGTGAGTGGAATACGTTTCGCACCCACTGAGCGAACTTTAGACGCATGAAGGTTATTTACAACTGGCTGAAAGAATTCGTGGACGTTACGGCGCCGGCTGCCGAATTGCGCGCGCGGCTTTCGCTTGCGGGGATTTCCGTGGACTCGATCGAAGAGTCCGTGGCCGGGCCGGTGCTCGACGCGGAAATCACGGCGAACCGTCCCGACTGCCTCGGCCATTACGGCATCGCGCGCGAAATTGCGGCAATCTACCGGCTGTCGCTCAAGCCGGTGCAGCCGAAGCTGAAGGAGACGGCCGAAAAAGCCTCGGAGGCGACGCGCGTTGAAATCGAATCTCCGGACCTCTGCGGGCGTTACACGGCGCGGATTCTGCGCGGCGTAAAAATCGGCCCTTCGCCCGACTGGCTGCGCGAGCGCCTCGAAGCCATGGGCCAGAAATCCATCAACAACGTGGTGGACGCGACGAACGCGGTGATGTTCGAGCTGGGCCAGCCTCTGCACGCCTTCGACCTCGACAAGCTCGCCGAACGCCGCATCGTGGTGCGCCGCGCGCGGCCGGGCGAAAAAATGCGCACGCTCGACGGCATCGAGCGCACGCTCACAAAAGACATGTGCGTGATCGCGGACGCGGCGCGCGCCGTGGCCATCGCCGGGGTGATGGGCGGCGCGGAAAGCGAAATCGGCGCGGGCAGCCGCAATATTCTGCTCGAATCAGCGTGGTTCGAGCCTACGTCCATTCGCCGCACGTCGAAGGCGCTCGGTCTGCGCACGGAGGCGTCCTATCGCTTCGAGCGCGGCGCCGATCCGGAAATGGCGGAGCTGGCCTCGCGCCGCGCGGCGGAATTGATCCAGCAGTTGGGCGGCGGAGAAATTCCGGCAGGCGTAGTGGACGTGTATCCGCGCCGCGAGACGCCGCGGAAAATCGAGTTCACGCGCAAGGAGTTTCTGCGCGTCATGGGCGCGGACGCAACCGACCGTGATATCGAGGGAATCTTGAGCGCGCTCGGATTCCATCCCGTTCGCGTGGACGCCGCTTGGCAGTGCGAACAGCCTTCGTGGCGGCGCGATGTGGCGGGTGAAACCGATTTGATCGAGGAGGTCGCGCGGCACTACGGCTACGACAAATTTCCGCCGCGCCTGCCGCCCGCGAAGCAGCCCGCGCACCGCCTGCCGCACGCTGAAGCAGAGGACCGCTTGCGCGAACGCGCGATCGCTCTCGGCTACGAGGAAATCGTGGCGATTCCGCTGGTGGATGCGCGCCGCGACGAGCGATTTCGTCCCGAGGGCGTCGCGCCCGCGGTGATCGGCAACCCGCTGGCGGAGGATGCCTCCGTGATGCGCTCGACGGGCGTCGTCAGCATGATTGGCGCGCTCGAATGGAATCTGAATCACGGCCAGCGCGATCTGCGCCTGTTCGAAATCGGCAGGACATACGAATTGCGAAACGGGGAGCCGGTGGAAACAGCCGTGCTCACGCTCGGCGCCACGGGCCTCGCACGCGAGAAAACGGTCCATGAAGCGGCGCGCGAATTCGGGTTCGCGGATTTGAAAGGCGATCTCGATCGCATCGGCGAGCTCGCGGGCGGATTTGCGTGGAAATCGGGCGGCCCGGCCTGGCTCGCCGCCGGACATGCGGCGCAGCTTTCGCTTGCGGGCGGCGCGGACCGGGCGCTGGGCGCCACGGGAAAACTTTCCCAGCGCGTTGCAGAGCAGCTCAAGCTGCGCCAGCAAATTTTTCTCGCCGAACTTGCGCTCGAACCTCTCTTCACAGGCATGGAAGCGGCGCGCGTGGCGCTGCGCTTCACGCCGCTCAGCCGTTTTCCCGCCGTCGAGCGTGATTTCTCGGTGGTGCTTCCGGATGGAGTCACATTCGCGCAGGTGGCGGACGCGATTCGCGCGCTCGGAATCCCGGAACTGCGACGGATCCAGGCGGCGGATCTATTCCGCGGCGGGCAAGTCCCGGCCGGAAAATATTCGCTGATGATTCGCGTGACGTTCGAGAGCGCGCAGGCAACGCTGACCGACGCGCAGATCGCCGATTTTTCCTCGCGTATCGTCGCGGCCATGCAGCAGCGCTTCGGCGCGACGCTCCGGACGAGCTGAAATCCCGAGTGGTGTCCTAATTCGAAAACTTTCTCGATTTTGAAGGCTGGGAGAGGGATTCATCGCTCAAACACCGAGCGATGGAAAACCAGACTTCGACTGCGTCCCGCGCCGCCAAAAAGCGGCGGGAAAACCAAGAACGCGGGACTCCGCTCAGAATGACGTGATTATGCGTTTCGGTCAAATTTAGAACACCACTAAATCCCGCCGGCGCTTGCGCTCACGCGCGCAATGCCCGACAATGGCCGCAGCCGAGCCGGGGGAGCAACCACGTGAAAATCGAAATTTACGACCAGAGCTACAACTTGAGCGCGGAACAGGACGAGGAGTATGTGAAGGAGCTTGCCGCGTTCGTGGACGGAAAAATGCGCGCCGTTGCGGAAGCCACGCGCACGGTGGACTCGCTCAAGGTGGCCGTGCTCGCCGCCGTGAACATCGCGGACGAACTTTTCACCGTGCGGGAGCGCCAGCAGGAAATCGAAGGCCCGCTGCGCAAGCGCGTCGAGAAATGCGTGGCCCTGGTCGAGAAGGCCCTGGAACATTCCAATTGAAGAACGCCGGGCAAATGTTTGCGCCCGCGCTTTTGGTGCTTCCGCCTTTACATGGCACGGCCCGAATCCAGACGATTAACACCACAGCATGACTCCACTCGGTGAATTGACAGAGGTCCCCGCACGCGCGCCCGGCTACGTTGCGTTGGGTCTCAGCGCGTGCGCGATGCTTTCAACCATTTTCGGAGGCTTGCTCACCGTACATAGCCGGAAGCGCGTTCACCTGCTGCTGGGAACGGGAGCGGGAATGCTTCTCGGCGCCACATTCTTCGATCTCTTGCCCGAATCGGTGGACGCGGGACGCTCGCAAGGCTGGGACGTCCGCGTGATCTTCCTCATCCTGGTGATCGGCTTTCTTGGCTTCTATGTCGCGGAACGCGTCCTCATTCTGCACTCCTGCGTCGAAGGGGACTGTTCCAACGAAGCGCATCGCCGAATCGGCCGGATGGGTGCGCTGGGCCTCATCGCGCACAGCACACTCGACGGGGCCGCGATCGGCGCCGCGACCCTTGTGGGCTGGCGCGAGGGCCTGATCGTGGCGCTGGCCATCGTGGCTCACGACATGAGTGACGGGCTGAACACCATGATGCTCGTGACTCATGGCGAAAAGGCGCGACGCACCGATTTCGTTTTTCTCGGAATGGATGCGATTGCGCCCGTGATGGGCGCGACTCTTGCCCTCGTATTTTTGCCGTCGCAGAAATGGCTGGCGGTTTTTCTTGCCGTGGCATCCGGATTTTTTCTCTATACGGCCACGTCCGATCTGCTGCCGGAGGCGCATCGGCGTTCGCCGAGTCCTTCGGTCACGATCGTAACGATTGCCGGCGTGGCTTTTATGGCTCTAGCCGTGGCATTGACCCGCCTGGACTACGCCACCCTCCATCAACTGATGCGATCCCTGTTTTAGCCGCCCGGGCCCCCGCAGACGCCTTACAGTGGCCCTTACGCGCAAGGGAAAGTGGAACTCTTATGCGCCCGCCGGCATCCGAGTTATACTCAACGCCGGGGTAGCGTCGAGTTGAGCATGTCCAAGCGAGTCCTGATGCGTGTGCTGTCGGTGGCCCTGATCCTCGCCGTGGGCGCCCTGGCCGTTCATGCCGCCAGCCATTGGCACGCCGACGCTTGCGGCGAGCAGCACTGCCAAGTTTGCCAGGTCGGACACGCCGCCATCCCGCAGTCCGCGCCGCACGTGATGATGCATCCGGCCGTGCCGGTGGCAAGATTCACGCCGGCGGAAGCACCTGCTCTTGTTTTTGAACCCGTCCGCGATTCCAGCGTCCCCCGCGCCCCTCCCGCGTAGCGCCATTTTCATAGTGATCTTTTCCAAGCACACGCCTCCGAAAGGACGGCGCGTGCCCATCTCCACATTTTTCGCCACCGGCCATGGATGCGCCGGGGCCACATTTCTGGGGGAGAAAATCCAATGAGATTTGCAGCCGCACGATTCGGAATTCTGTTTTTCGTTGCCGCCATTTTGGCAGCCGTCGTCGCGCCCGAGGCCTCGGCGCAGACGGCGGGATCGGCCTCGGTTAAAGGAACGGTAAAAGACCCTACGGGAGCAGTCGTGGCGAATGCCGACGTCACCATTCGGAATCCCGTGAGCGAATATGAGCGCAGCACTAACACGGACACTTCGGGCAGCTTCACTTTCACGAACGTGCCCTTCAATCCGTATCACATGACGGTGGTCGCGGCCGGATTCGCCCCTTTTGTTGAAGATATTGATCTGCGCTCCGCCGTTCCTCAAAGCATCAGCGTCAGCCTCACACTGGCCGGGGCTTCGACCACTGTAACTGTCACAGGGGAGCCGAGCGACTTGCTCGAGAACGAGCCGACCGCTCACACCGACGTGGATCGCACCCTGTTCGAAAAAGTTCCGCTCGAAAGCGCCTCGTCGTCACTGAGCTCGCTCGTGACCCTGGCATCGCCGGGAATCGCCGCGGACTCGAACGGCCTCTTCCACGGATTGGGAGATCATGCCGAAAATTCGTTCTCCGTGGACGGCCAGCCCATCACGGATCAGCAGAGCAAGGTGTTTTCGAACCAGATCCCCACGGATGCCATTCAATCCCTCACGGTCATCGCCGGCGCGCCACCGGCTGAATACGGCGATAAGACGAGCGTTGTGATTGATGTCACCACGCGCTCGGGCCAGGGCGTGACCACGCCGCACGGCAGCGTCACAGCGGACTATGGGTCGTTTGGCTCGGTCAATGGGGGCTTCGACCTCGCCTACGGCGGCACGAAGTGGGGAAACTTCATCTCCGCGAACGGTTTGAACACCAGCCGTTTCCTTGATCCCCCCGAATTTGCGGTGATTCACGACAAGGGAAATGAAGAAAATATATTCGACCGCGTGGACTATCAGCTAACGACCGCGGACTCAGTCCATCTGAATATGCAGTTTACGCGCTCCTGGTTCCAGACGCCCAATTCGTTCGACGATCAAAATGCCACGATGTGGTTCGGAGAGGGCGTGGCGGGGATGGGGGGAGTAGGCGTCAGCAACGGGGGGTTTGCGCCCTCCGCCGCGCAGGGCTGCACATCCTCGGTGTTTTGCGGCAGGCGCGTTAGTCCGACGGATCAACACTCGCAGATTCGGACCTATAATGTCGCGCCCTCGTGGACACATCTGATCGGTTCGAACGCCCTTTTTACTCTGGGCGCGTTCGTGCGGCACGACGAGTATAACTACAATCCCAGCGCCGATCCCTTCTCCGATCTTGGGCCGCCGAGCCTCGGGCGGGAGAGTGTCGCGCAGTACCGCACGCTTACGAATGCGGGCGCCCATGCGGAGTTTTCGTATGTGAAGGGCATTCACAATGTGAAGGCGGGAATCACATATGAACAGACATTCCTCGATGAGAAGGACAGTTTCGGCATCGTTGATCCCACATTCAACGCACCATGCCTGAGTACGGGGCCGAACGAAACTCCGGTGATCGGTCCTGCCGCCGTCACCGATCCCTCGGAGTGCGCGGTCCATGGGTTCGCCCCCAATGATCTGACCAACCTCAATGCTCCCGCCAACCCTGCGAACCCGAACTTTAATCCTGGCTTTGCCAACCAGTACCCTCTTTTCGATCCGGTCCTGTTTCCATTTGATCTAACGCGCGGGGGAACGCTCTTCCGCACCGCTTCCATGTTCCCCCTTCACACGGATGTGAAAGAGCTGGGGCTCTACCTGGAAGACACGATCACCAGGGGAAACTGGAACTTCAATCTCGGCATGCGCGGTGATATCTACAACGGCATCACGGCTGCCAGCCAGGCGGAGCCGCGCGTCGGCGTCGCCTACAACATTAAGCCGAGCAACACGGTTCTTCGCATCTCCTACGCACGGACTCTCGAAACTCCGTTTAACGAGAATCTGGTGCTTTCCAGCACCGGATGCGGCTCTCCTGTCTTGAGTGTCCTGTTGTCGTGCTCATCACCCTCCCTCACGGCCGTGCAACCCGGCTTTCGCAATGAATTTCACGCCGGCTTCCAGCAAGCCTTCGGACGCTACCTGGTCGTGGATGCCGAATACATCTGGAAATATACGCACAACGCCTACGACTTCAGTGTTTTCGGCAACACGCCGATCACGTTTCCGATCCAGTGGCACAGCTCGAAAATTCCCGGCTTCGCCATCCGTGCGAGCCTGCCCAATTTTCACGGTGTTACGGCCTTTGTCGTGATGTCGAGCGTCGCGGCTCGCTTTTTCCTCCCGCAGGTCGCAGGAGCAGGGGCAATTCCCTCCGCCCCTGGCGGTGTTTTCCGGATTGACCACGACGAACGTTACAACGAGACGACCCATCTGCAATATCAGCCGTGGAAGGCAGGGCCATGGATCGGCTTCAATTGGAGGTACGACAGCGGCCTCGTCGCCGGCGCGACGCCGTGCTTCGGGGTCTTGGCAACCAACTCCTGCCCCGGCTCGATCTTGATTGGCGGTGTTCCGAATGTGAGCATGGTGGCCAGCAACGTCGGGAGCGTGCCCCTAAGCGCCGATCAGGAATTTGAGGCGGGGTTCACGTGCAATGGCGTACGTGCAACGCCGACAACAGCTCTGCCTTTCAATTGTCCCGCGTCGCAATTCAGCTCCACGCTCATAAAAGTGCCGCAACCGAATACCGAAGATGACGACCACAACCCTCCGCGTATCCAGCAGCGCAATCTTTTCGATCTGGCTGTTGGCGACGATAATCTTTTCCGTGGCGACCGCTATAAATGGAGTGTCCGCGTTACGGTGATCAATCTCGCAAACAACTTCGTGCTGTACAACTTCCTCTCGACGTTCAGCGGCACGCATTACGTGACGCCCCGCACCGTGACCGGCGAGGTGGGCTTTCACTTTTAAGTGTTTTATCGAAGCGCGTGGAGGAATGCCAATACAGGATTGCGGGGGCGCGGACTAGGTGTTTCCCTTTATGGCTGCCGATTCGCGGATTTTGTAAAATGGCTCGATGCGGGAAGATTCTATGAGCGCGACCAAGAACCGTCGGCGGGGTGATTTGAAAGCTCACGCTCCATTCTTCTCGACTTCGTTTCACCCGCCGGTGGAATCTCTCTTTGGAGGTAAATCATGAAAAAGGAAATCGTTCGTCTTGCCCTGGGTTCCGCTTTGGCGCTCGCGTTCACGCTGTCCATGGCCCGCGCCACATTTGGCGATCCGGGCGATGATTGCCACAGGCGGCTTGAGCACGATCGCGCACGCATTGACCACGATTCCGAGCGGTACGGCTCGGATAGCTGGAAAGTCAGGCACGATGTTGACCGCATGGAAGACGATCGGCACTGGTGCCGCGATCACCATACGGATTGGGATCACGACCGGTTTGATATCGGGGTTTACGTCAGACACTAACTATCCTCGTGTCAAATCCGCGTTGATGCTGCTTTCCATTGACGTACGGTAGCGTCCTACGGCGCGCGGCGGGCGATAAGGAACGATCTCGCAGGATGCCCGCCGCCGTGCCATCTCTATCGCTTGCCAGCCTCGGCAGTGGAGTTATTTCCGGAAGGTTTTCCCAAGTTACGAAATGCTTGCAAATCTCTCGTCGACGCTCTTTCGAAACTAGAGGAGTGGTCGGGGCTGCCCGACGTGCGCCTGTGGCAGATCGCCGCGTACGTCAAAACGTTGCGCTGAGGATTCCTGCTACAATAATCCGCGGAGATGGCCTGCGACGCAGGTGACTCTGCGAAAGCCTTTTGAACCAACACTGGATCCCAGGGCGCCCCCGTCGTCCTGCCCTTGTGCATGCCTTGGTACTTTCAGGGAAGCCTTAAAGCAGGCGCAGGGCGCCCACCTATTTGTGGGGTTCAGGGCCTGGCAGGGCACGGCGAAGTGGGTCGCTCCTCACGATGCGATGAGCATCGTGAGCCCGAGCAAGTCCGCCACGGCGGACGAGCCGAGGGATTCGTTTTTATTCCGGAAAGGTTCCTTCATTGAAGATTCTTTTCATTGGCGACATTGTCGGCTCGCCGGGCCGGAAGATTGTTCACGACCGGCTCGCGGACATCCTCGTGCAGCGCGAGATTGATCTGTGCATCGCCAACGGCGAAAACGCCGCCTCCGGCTTCGGCATCACGCCGCGCATCGCCGAGGAGCTGCTCGGCTCGGGGATCGAGTTGCTCACGGGTGGCAATCACAGCTGGGACCGCAAGGAGATTCTCGATTTCTTTCCGCAGGAGCCGCGCCTGCTGCGCCCCGCCAATTTTCCCGCGGGCGCGCCCGGGAGCGGGCTTTTCATCGGCCGCGCGAAGAATGGCGCGGGCTACGCCGTCCTCAATTTGCAAGGGCGCACCTTCATGACGCCCCTCGATGATCCCTTCCGCACGGCCCTCGCCGAGCTCGCTCGTATCCCGCCGGACGTAAAAATTATCGTCGTGGACATGCACGCCGAAGCCACTTCCGAAAAGCAGGCCATGGGCTGGTTCCTTGACGGCAAAGTTTCCGCCGTCCTTGGGACGCACACGCACGTCCCCACCGCCGATTTTCACGTCCTCCCCGGCAGCACGGCCTATATCACCGACGTGGGCATGACCGGGCCGCACGATTCCGTCATCGGCATGGAAAAGCAGGCCATCCTGCAGAAGTTCCTCGATGGAATGCCCGCGCGCTTTGCCGTCGCCGAAGGCGACGTGCAGATGAACACCGTCCTCCTCGACGTGGACGAAGCCACCGGCCGCGCCCGCTCGATTGACCGCCTCAATTTCCGCCTCGACTGAGCCACAATCGCGGTAGGGCCGTGCTCCGCACGCTGATCGGGACAAGTTTGACGGGGGAGCGGAATTAGCGTATATACACTAAGTGTTCTCCTGGGATGCGCGGAAAGCGATCTCAAATTATGAAAAGCACGGCGTCTCACTCGAGGAGGCAGCAACCGTGTTCGGCGATCCCGAGGCGCTGGACTGGGAAGATAGGGAACACTCTTCATCCGAACGGCGCTCGAAACGGCTGGGAATCTCCGCCGCAGAGCGCGTGCTTCTGGTTGTTTACGTGATCCGGAGGGCAAGACATGGGCAAGAAACCATTCGCATCATCAGTGCGCGGCAAGCGAGCCGCAAGGAACGAAAGGCATACGCCCGATAGCCGGATCGATTTTTCGGATATTCCGGAATCGAGCGACGCCGAGTTGAAGCGCGCGCGCCGTGTCGGCCGGCCCAAAACAGGGAAGGCTAAGCGGCTCATCGCCATTCGCATCGCTCCGCGTCTGCTGGCGCAAATTCGCCGCCTTGCCGCGAAGCAGTCCAAGCCCTATCAGACCCTTATCCACGAACTCCTGGAGCGCGCCGCCGGCAGGGTTGCCTGAAAAGCCGAAGAGGGGGGGATCTTCCCTGCCCATTTGGGGATTTGGCTCGTGTGCGTTTCTTTCCCCCGCCGTCGATGCTTTGGCTCAACAATGGTCGCGTTCGCCGGTCTTTCATATACACGCTCCGGAATCTCCGGAACTTTTGCGCCCCTCCGGCGGAATTAGTATTGAAAGCAGGACGATTCGCATTACGGGAGAATAGAGACATGAAAATTCATTCGAAAGCAGCAATCGCACTTCTAGCGCTGGTAATCAGCGCACCCTTCGCTCTGGCGCAGGATCCTTCGCAGGACCCAGGGCAAGGGCAGCAGGGCCCTCCGCCGGATGGACCGGGAGGGGGCCGTCCCACGTCGCAATGGCAAGGTCGCATCGGCCAGGATGGACAAGATAGGCAGTGGGAAGGTGGGGATCGCTGGTGGGGCCATGACGGCGAAATGGAAATGCGCGGCCACGGACAGCCGGGATTCATGCTCGCGCGGCTGGTGAATAACCCGGACATCCGTGAAAAGCTGGGCATCACCGACGATCAAGCGGCCAAGATGCGCCAGCAGACTTCAGCCTTCCGCATCTCGGAAGTCCGCAGCCGGGCCGACGTGCAGGTGAAGCGCATCGAATTGCGCGACTTGCTCACCGCGGACAATCCGGATCGCGCCGCGATTGATTCCAAGCTCGAGGAAATCAGCGCCGTGCGTCTGGCTTCGGCCAAAGCGCGCGTGGATTACTTCTTCTCGATGAAGGACACCCTCACTCCTGAGCAGCGCCAGAAGCTCAAGGACATAATGATGAACCATTTCGGGGGACGCGGGCACGGCGACTTCGGTGGACCGCACCACCCGCATCCCATGGGCCCAGGACAGCCGGGAAATGAGCCGGCGCCCAATGGTCAAGCACCGGCAAATCCGCCCAGCGGACCGGGCGCCGAATAGGCTGAGTTACATCAGGCAACACGCGGGCGCGGCGGAGCGTTTTATAAGGTGGTAGGCAGTTATAATTGATAACCGCATGCTCCGCCGCACCCAGTTCGGTGTGTCACTTGCTCTTCTCGCCCTCACGGCAGCCGCCTGGAATCTGGCGCCTGCCGCGGGCCAGCTTGAGAATTCCGCTCAGGAAATTCTGGCCCGCTCACGGGTGTTCCCACAAATCGGCCCGGGGCTCATCGCGATGAAGCGAGATTCCTCGGGACGCTATTACATTCTGGCCGCGCCCGCGAACACCATTGCGGTCCATAGCTCGAGCGGCAAACGTATCGGGCAAATTCCCAGCGCAAATTCGGGCGGCGCGAAAATCGCTTATGCCGAAGACATGGACCTCGACGCCGACGGGCAGCTCTATGTGGCCGACCGCGGCGCGAATGCCGTGAAAGTGTTCAGCCCGGATGGCGCGCTGGTTGCGTCCATTCCGGTGACGGCGCCCACGTCGGTCGCCGCGCTTTCAGGCCACGAGTTTGCCGTCGCCACCGTGCGCTCGACGCGGCTTGTGAGCATTTATGACTTCCACGGAAAACTCGTGCGCAGCTTCGGCGAATTTGCCGATGCCAGCGAGCGCGCGGATTTGAATCAATCGTTGAATCGCGGCCGAGTTTTCTCCGATCCCGCCGCGCACATCTATTTCGCGTTCACCTATCTTCCTGTTCCGACGTTCCGCAAATACGACCGCTACGGTTATGCCGCGTACGAGGTGTCGCTTTCCTCGCCCGAGTTCGCGTCGCGCGCGCAGGACCAGCGCAACGATTTTGTCACGCTCGCGAAGCGCGATGACGCCCATGTGATGAAATCGGTGATCAGCGCGCTCGGCGTGGACCCGGCCACGCAGGAGGTCTGGACCGTTGTGGGCGACACGCTTCTGCACTTCGATAAGGACGGCAATCGCCTCGGCTCCTATCGCACGGCCACGAGCGACGGCGCGCCGCTCGATCCCATAGCGATCCTTGTCGAACCGGATCGCATCCTGCTCGCTGCCGACCCCTACGGAATTTTCGATTTCGCCCGCCCGAATAAACTGCTGGTTGCGCCGCCTTCGCACTGAGTTACAGGCGGCTTGTTGAAATTGCTCCTGTGAAAATTCCGTGCCGCGTTCCGCGACTCGCTTGTTTCTCCGAACGCGTTTTATGCGCTGCGCACACATTTTCTCGACGAATATCGCCATCCATGGCGCTGTGGAAAAACTGTGAATTCTCTGTGGAGAGCGATCCCTCCATTCGCTCAATTTTCTCTTGCTCATCGCGCCGCAATTAGGCAGAATCCCACCTCGCGTTTCCGCCATGGTCGCGATATGGATGTGCGCGCTCATGGGATGCCGCTCGTTGAGGATGCACTCAGGCGGCGCCTAACCCGAAAACCGGTTCCCAAAAACACCCGTTTCGTGGGGAGCGGGGATATCCACAGCATTTCCACACCGGTGGAAATTGCACTGAGGCCTATTCTTTTGATGAACCTTTGGGACAAAGTCCTTCAGCATACAGAGCGCCGCGTAAATCCGCACAGTTTCGCCACTTGGTTTCGTCCCACACGGCAAGAAGGCGCCGCGGATGACCGTTTGGTGATCCGCGTTCCTACGCGCTTGTTCGCCAAGCGCCTGACGGAAACCTATGGCGAGCTTCTCAAAGCCGTGTTGGCGGAAATCGGCCGGCCCGGTCTTGCGCTCGAATTTGTATGCCCGGAATCGCAGCCCGTGGCTGCGAGCGCGGCGGCGGCCTCGCAGGCCAAGCTCGATTTCGATTCGTCGAATCACCAACTGAACCCGCGCTACACCTTCGACACGTTCGTGGTGGGCGCGTCGAACCAGTTTGCCCACGCCGCGGCCGGCGCCGTGGCCGAGCAGCCGTCGAAATCCTACAACCCGCTCTTTCTCTACGGCGGAGTGGGGCTCGGGAAAACGCATCTGATGCAGGCCATCGGCCATACGCTCAAGCGGCGCAACCCGGCTTTGCGCCTCACCTACATCAGCGCCGAGAAATTCACGAACGAGGTGATTGCCTCCATCCGCTTCGAGCGCATGTCCGCTTTCCGCGACCGCTTTCGCAATATGGACGTGCTGATGGTGGACGATATCCAGTTCATTGCCACGCGCGAGCGCACGCAGGAGGAGTTTTTTCACACCTTCAACGCGCTCTATGATCAGCAGAAGCAGATCGTGATCTCTTCCGACTGCCCTCCCAAGGAAATTTCGTCCATTGAGGAGCGTCTGCGATCGCGCTTCGAATGGGGCCTCATTGCCGATATTCAGCCCCCGGACCTGGAAACGAAAATCGCCATTCTCCAGAAAAAAGCTGAAAGCGAGCACGTATACGTTCCCGACGACGTCGCCGAATACATCGCGCGTGCCATCAAATCGAACATCCGCGAACTCGAGGGCGCGCTCATTCGCCTCATGGCCTATGCCTCGCTCACCGGCGCGGAGATGAACCTGCCCACCGCGCAGCAAGTGCTCAAGAACATCATCGAGACCGCGGAGAAAAAGGTAACCATCGAGCAGGTGCAGAAATGTGTGGGCGAGCACTTCGGCCTTCGCGCCCAGGACCTGAAGATACGCAGCAACTCCAGGGTGATTGCTTTCCCGCGCCAGGTGGCCATGTTTCTCGTGAAGCAGCTCACCTCCGCATCGCTGCCGGAAATCGGCAAGCAGTTTGGCGGCAAGCACCACACGACGGTTCTGCACTCGATTAATAAAATTGAGACCTTGCGGCAGGTGGACAAGGATTTGAACAAAACGATCAACAGGCTGCTCGACTCATTCGGATAGACTTACGCGCGCAGCATGCTCGCGACCTGTTTTGGGCTGTGGATATTCGGTATCAAGAGCGGCATGGGAGTGGATTGGGCGCCTGTTATCAACAGCGACGAGCGGGTTTGCACAGTATGTTGATGACGCTAACAGACATGAATTGTGCGGCTTCGACCGCTTTTGCACCGAATCCACACATCCGGCGACGACGGCGGTCTTCTTATATGCATTTATTCAGAAAGGAAAAAGCAGTACAGTAGCCGGTACAAACTGATGACACCAGAAACCAGCGCAAGGACCGCACAAGAAATGGAATTCACCGTAAAGAAGTTTGATCTGGTTGGGGAGCTGGAAATGACGCAGGGTGTTGTCGAGCGCAAGACGACAATCCCTATTCTCTCGAACATTCTTTGCGAAGCGAAGGGGAACCGGCTATCGATCACGGCCACAGATCTCGAGCTGAGCATCCACGCATCATGCGAGGCCAAGGTCAAGAAAGAGGGCGCGGGGACTATCCCTGCGAAAAAACTGCTAGACCTTGTGCGCCTGCTGCCGGAGGAAGAGATCCGTTTCAAGCTGCAGGAAAATCATTGGGTGCACATCACCTGTGACCGGCGCAACTACAAGCTGGTGGGCATGTCCAAGGAAAATTTCCCGGCGCTCCCGCCATTCCCTCAACCGCTCGTACAAATTCCCGCGGCACTCCTGGCCGACGTGATTGCCAAGACTACCTTTGCCATTTCACTCGAGGAATCACGCTACACGTTGAATGGGGCGCTCCTCGTGATCAAGCCGGGCTCGCTCACGATGGTTGCGACCGACGGCCACCGCTTGGCTATGGTCGAGACAAATCACAAATTCGAAGGCTTTTCAGGTGAGGCGCGCCTTCTGGTCCCCAAGAAGGCCATGACCGAAGTGCAGCGCCTTGCGGCCCAGTCCGAGCCCGACGCGCTGGTCGAATTTGCCCAAGACGAAAGCCACCTCTTTTTCAAATTCGATGGCCGCCTGCTCACCTCGCGCAAACTCACCGGACAATTCCCCAATTACGAAGCCGTCCTGCCGCGCGACGCGAATAAAACTGTCACCCTCGAACGCGGCGAACTGCAAGATGCGCTCCGCCGCGTATCGCAGCTTGCCGATCAGCGCTCGCACGCCGTGAAGTTCATGCTGGCGAAGGAGGGCCTGGAAATTTCCGCGTCCAGCCCCGAATATGGCGAAGCGAAAGAAGCCATCGAAAAAGATTACAAGGGCGAGCCCATCGCCATCGGATTCAACGCGCAATATCTTCTCGATTTTCTCGCCGCCGCTCCCGACGGCCCCATCAGCTTCGAACTCAAAGACGAGCAGTCCGCTGGCCAGCTTCGCCCAGTTGCGGACGAGTCCAGCCGCTACCGCTACGTCGTCATGCCCATGCGCATTTGAGCGATACACACTCGCAAACAGCAGCTGTTTCCCGCCGAATCTGATCGGCTTCCCATCGTTGTGACCGCTTTTTTCACGCATAAAGTAAACAGTTCTATAAGCCGCCGGGAACAGCCCCTTAAAGGGCTGTAAACCACTGACTTTACAGGCGATAAATTGCCAGTGTGGGAGCAATATCGCCTTGTGAAATGGCCCGAATTTCGGTAAAATCTGTTGTTACATATTGCTCCACAACAGCAAGCAGTTCGCATCAAACTTGCGCCGCGCCAAGCCCGCTTGCGCCAGAACAAGCGAGCCGAATGAAGGCGGCGGCAAGCGAGAAACGCTCCCCTTCCGCAGGGGAAAATAGCAGCTTCGCCGCGTCCCCCCGAAAAATTTCGGATCGGGACGGGATGAAGCTCACAAGCAACCCTTCGAGCCTCGGCGCGAACGAAAATATTCGCGAGAGCGGGGCCAATGGGCAGGCAAGCGTCGGCCACTCCGCGCGACCGCCTTCCCGGCACAACCTAGCATGCGAAATAGCACGCGAACTCTGAGGAGACGCACGACCCATGGCTGAAAAAGAGAGTTCCGCCTCGAAGGGCGTCGGCCACAAGTACGACGCCACTTCGATCAAAGTCCTCGGCGGCATCGAAGCAGTCCGCAAGCGCCCCGCGATGTACATCGGTTCGACCGGAGAGATGGGTCTTCACCATCTCGTTTGGGAAGTCGCGGACAATTCAGTGGACGAAGCCATGGCCGGCTACTGCGACGAGATCAATATCCTGGTCCACGACGATAACAGCGTCACCGTGATTGACAACGGCCGCGGCATTCCCGTGGACATGCACGCCACGGAGAAAAAGCCCGCCGCCGAAGTCGTGATGACCGTGCTCCACGCAGGCGGAAAATTCGATAGCGACACTTACAAAGTTTCCGGCGGCCTGCACGGCGTGGGCGTCTCGGTGGTCAACGCGCTCTCCGACTGGCTCGATCTCGAAATCTGGCGCGAGGGTGAGGTCTGGGAGCAGTCCTACGAAAAGGGCGTCCCGACGACGAAGCTCAAAGCCTCCGGCAAAACGAAAAAGACCGGCACGAAAATCACGTTCCACGCCGACGAATCCATTTTCACCACCACCAACTACAGCTTCGACACGCTTTCACAGCGCCTGCGCGAGCTGGCCTTCCTCAACAAGGGCCTGAAAATCACGCTCGAAGACGAACGCTCCAACAAGAAGGCCGAATTCCGCTTCACCGGAGGCATCTCCGAATTCGTGAAGCACCTGAACCGCGGCAAGGGCGTCCTGCACGATTCGCCCATCTACATGGAAGGCAAGCGCGAGCAGGTGGACATCGAAATCGCGTTGCAATATAACGACAGCTACGCCGAAAATATTTTCGCCTTCGCCAACACCATCAACACCGTGGACGGCGGCACGCACCTCGCCGGCTTCCGCTCCGCCCTCACGCGCACCATCAACTACTACGCCAACTCCGCCGGCATGCTCAAGGAGCAGAAGGACGAAGTCTCCATCACGGGCGACGACGTGCGCGAGGGCCTTGTCGCCGTCGTTTCGGTAAAATTGCCGCAGCCGCAGTTCGAGGGCCAGACCAAGGGGAAGCTCAATAGCGATATCAAGGGACTGGTCGAATCGCTGGTCAACGAAAGGCTCGGCGAATATTTCGACAAGCACTCCTCGATCGCGCGCAAGATCATTGGCAAGACCATTGACGCCGCCCGCGCCCGTGAAGCCGCCCGCAAAGCGCGCGAACTCACGCGCCGCAAATCCGCGCTCGATTCCAGCGGGCTCCCTGGAAAGCTCGCCGATTGCCAGGAACGCGATCCCGCCCGCTGCGAACTCTTCATCGTCGAGGGCGAATCGGCCGGTGGCTCGGCCAAGGGCGGACGCGACCGCCGTTATCAGGCCATCCTGCCGCTCAAGGGCAAAATCCTCAACGTCGAAAAGGCGCGCTACGACAAGATGCTGGGCCACGAGGAAATCCGCTGCATCATCACGGCGCTCGGCACGGGCATCGGCAAGGACGATTTCGACGCCGCAAAGCTTCGCTATCACAAAGTCATCCTCATGACCGACGCCGACGTGGACGGCAGCCACATCCGGACGCTACTGCTGACATTCTTTTTCAGGCACATGCGCGAGCTGATCGAGAAGGGCAATATCTACATCGCCCAGCCGCCGCTCTATCGCGTCAAGCGCGGCAAGATGGACCGCTACATCCGCGACGAGCGCGAATTTTCCCGCGAGCTGATGAAGCGCGCCACCGAAGAGCACGTGGTGAAGGGCAAGGACGGCAAATCGCTCGAGGGCGGCGCGCTCACGCAGTTCCTGCTGAACATCCAGGAATACGAGCAAGTGGCCGCCAAGCTCGCCCGGCGCCTGCGCGAACCCGCGCTCGTCGAGCTGCTTGCCGAAAGCGACCTCGAAAAGAAGACCGATTTCGCGGACAAGAAAAAATTGCAGGAGCTCGCCAAGGCCATCGAGAAGTCGAAACTGAAGCTCGAAGCCAAGCTCGAATTCGACGAGGAGCACAGCCTGAACGAACTCGTGCTGAAAAATGGCGGGGAGCGCCGCGTCAACTGGGCCTTGGTTGCCTCACCCGATTACAAGCGCCTCCGCGCGCTGCACCAGGCCATCGAAGAGAACAATAAGCCGCCCTTCACCATCGTTCACAATGGCGACAAGACCGCCAAGGAGAGCGCCGCCTTGCTGCTCGATTACGTCCTCGAAGACGCCAAAAAAGAGTTCACCATCACGCGCTTCAAGGGCCTCGGTGAAATGAATCCCGAGCAGCTTTGGGCGACGACGATGAACGCCGAGACGCGCACGCTCTTGAAGGTGCGCCTCGAAGACGCCGTCGCCGCCGAGGACATTTTTTCGACGCTCATGGGTGAGAATGTGGAGCAGCGCCGCAAATTCATCGAGGAAAACGCCCTCGATGTCGTCAATTTGGACATTTGATTAGTTATATGAAAAAAGACAGACAACTCGCGGTTGCCTTAGTTCGCGGCTTCAATCAGCTTTCGGGGAATGACTTCAGTCAATTTGAGTTTCCTGAGGATACGCCCGTAGTGGAAAAGGTTGTGGATGCCATCGCAATCGATCGTTCAGGCTGTCGCCTTGCAATCGAGCATACCGTTGTTCAACCGTTCTTCGGTGAGAAGGATGATACAAGAGCATTGTGCGAGGTGTTTCTGCAGCTAGGAGCGGATCCTCGATTTCGAGTCCCAGGCTACGGCATAGATGTTTGTGTCCCGGTTGGATTAATTCGTAGGGGCAGGAAGTTTCGTTGGGGCGAAATGAGGGAAGCGGTTAATGTGTGGTTCCTTGAGAATGCGCCTTCTTTTCCTGCGGGTCATTCATCCCAAAGAATCTTAGGGCTACCCCTCGACCCCACTGTATCCATCTTTAAAGAGAGCCACCCTGAAGGCCGAGTTTTTGTTTTCCGTTCAGGTATGCCCGAAACATTTATGGATGTAATTCGGAAAGCGGTTCGCGACAAGATACCAAAATTGCTGGCCACTCCCGCTGACAGACGAGTTCTTCTCCTAGAAAAAGATAATATTCCTAGAGGCTACGCTGAGGCTGCGCGGCACTTGGATATTGCGATGGCTATTTCAGAAGCGCCAGACGAGGTTTGGATCGTGAACACCGCGGGATGGGAAATGGGTGGAGATTTGTGGTTTATGAGGATTTGGCCTGGGGGCGTCAGTGCAAGATTTCGAATGCGGGCACCGGCTGGTCATGCAGAGCTTGCTGAATTGGTGCGAGCCGCCTAAAGACTCAATTGAGCTGCCTGGCCTGACTAGAAGCGAACTACGCATGATGCTGTCGCACGAATCACAAGTCACAAGTCACGAATCACGGTTCACGAAAGGTTCTAAATGGCGGATGAACTAAACCAGCAGATTCTGACCCCGGTCGATATCGAATCGGAGATGAAGAAGTCGTATCTCGATTACGCCATGAGCGTAATCATCGGCCGCGCGCTGCCCGATGTGCGCGACGGCCTGAAGCCCGTGCACCGCCGCATTCTCTTCGGCATGTACGAGCTGGGCCTCACCTCGACGAAGGCCTACCGCAAGTGCGCGAAAATCGTCGGCGAAGTTCTCGGCAAATTCCATCCCCACGGCGATTCGCCCGTGTACGACGCGCTCGTCCGCATGGCCCAGGATTTCAACATGCGCTATCCGCTCGTGGATGGGCAAGGCAATTTCGGCTCCGTGGATGGCGACCCGCCCGCGGCCATGCGCTACACCGAAGCGCGCCTTTCGAAGATTGCCGAAGAGATGCTCGCCGACATCGAAAAGGAAACCGTCGATTTCGTCCCCAATTTCGATGAAAGCGAAAAAGAGCCGGTCGTTCTTCCCACGCGCATTCCCAGCCTGCTCGTCAACGGCTCCTCCGGCATCGCCGTCGGCATGGCCACCAACATCCCGCCGCACAATCTGCGCGAAACCATCGAAGCGGCCATCCTGCTGATCGAAGAGCCGGACGCTAATCTCAAAAAAATCATGAAACTCGTCCCCGGCCCGGATTTCCCCACCGGCGGCTACATCTACGGCCGCGAGGGAATCGAGCAAGCCTACAAGACCGGCCGCGGTTCGTTCCAGGTGCGCGCCAAGGCCGCCATCGAGCAGCGCGGCAAGGACCGCCAGGACATCGTCATCACCGAGCTGCCCTACCAGGTGAACAAAGCGCGCCTCATCGAGCACATCGCCGAGCTGATCCAGAACAAGAAGATCGAAGGCATCGCCGACATTCGCGACGAATCCGACCGCGAGGGCATGCGCATCGTCATCGAGTGCAAGCGCGACGAAGAGCCGCAGCTCATCCTCAATCACCTCTTCAAGCACACGCAGATGCAGGAATCGTTCGGCATGATTCTGCTCGCCATCGTCACCGGGCAGCCGCGCGAGCTGGGCCTGCTGCAATTGCTTCAGCTTTTCATCGAGCACCGCATTGACGTGGTCCGCCGCCGCACGCAATACGAGCTGCGCAAGGCCCGCGAGCGCGAACACATCCTGCTCGGCTATCGCATCGCGCTCGACCACATAGACGACGTCATCAAAATCATTCGCGGTTCTTCCAGTCGCGCGAACGCCCGCGAAAATTTGCACGAATTCTTCGAGGCCAAGATTGTCCGCGTACTCGTCGGCGGAAAAGAAACGGCGATCAAGGGCGTCAAACTCGACGCCAAAAAATACGGCATCACCGTCGCCGGCTCGGGCGAAGGCCTGGGCCTCAGCTACATTCAAATTGACGCCATCCTCGAGCTGCAACTCCATCGCCTCACACAGCTATCGGTGGACGAAATCCTCAAGGAGCTTGGCCAAATCCGCACCCGCATCGCCGAACTCGAGGAAATTCTCGCCAGTGAAAAGAAGCTGAAAGCCGTGATCGTCGCCGAGCTTCGCGAAGTGGTGGAATCCTATGGCGACGACCGCCGCACGCAGATCGTGGACCGCGTCGAGGAAATCAAACTCGAAGACCTCATCAAGGATGAGGAGATGGCCATCACCGTCAGCCATGCGGGCTACATCAAGCGCACGTCGGTGGACGTCTATCGCCATCAATCCCGCGGCGGCAAGGGCCGCATCGGCGCGAAGACGCGCGAAGAGGACTTCGTCGAGCACTTCTTCGTGGCCTCGGCGCACAGCTACATTCTGCTGTTCACCTCGAAGGGCCGCATCTACTGGCTCAAGGCTTATGAAATTCCCGAAGCGGCCGCCGCCACGCGCGGAAAAGCCATCAACAATATTGTCCGCTTCCAGGAAGGTGAAAAACTCACAGCCGTCGTCGTCGCGCGCAATCTCAAGGAGGAAAGCAAATTCGTCTTCCTCGCCACGCGCAACGGGACCGTGAAGAAAACCGCCATCGCCGAATTTTCCAATCCGCGCCCCTCGGGCATCATCGCCATCAATCTGGAGCCGGGCGACGAGCTCATCGGCGCGAAGCTCACCGACGGTAAGCAGATGGTTTTCCTTGCCAGCCACCTGGGCCAGGCCATCCTCTTCCGCGAAACGGAAGTGCGCCCCATGGGCCGCAATGCCGGCGGCGTCAACGGCATGGACCTCGCCAAGGACGATTACGTCGTCTCCATGGACGCCGCGCAGCCCGATTTCGGAATCATTCAGAAAGAGTACAAGAAGGAGACGCAGGACCTCGACGAGCTCGAAAGCGACCAGATTCGCGAATCGCTCACTTCGCTGATGCTCACCGTGGCGGAAAAAGGCTACGGCAAGCGCACGCCGCTCGCCGAATACCGTGTCACCTCGCGCGGCGGCAAGGGCGTTATCAACCTGAAATCCACCGACCGCAACGGCCCCGTCGTCGCGGCCTTGCAGGTGCGCGAGGATTCCGACGTGATGATTATCACCGGCCACGGCAAGGTGATTCGGGTCCACGCCGCGGAAATCCGCGAGGCCGGCCGCTCGACGCAGGGCGTCCGCCTGCTGCGTCTCGACGAAGGCGACCGCATCGCCGCTGCCGCCGCCATCCTCGAAGAAGAAAACGGCGGAGCCGCCCCCGCCGAGCCGGAAAAGAAATAGCGGGAGGCCAGTCAGTGAGGGCGCTTCAGTTTTCTCTCGTAGGTGCATCCGTCGCGGCGGACTGTGCCCGTCCCCAGCCCCGGAGGGGCGACAGAAATTAGCCCAGGGCGTGAGCCCTGGGTAGACATAAAAAGTTTCCCTGAGCGCCGTAGGTGCGGCACAATCCGCTTAGGATTAGGATAAGGGAAGGAAGACGACCCATGCTCTCGATTCGCCCCGCTATCGCAACCGACGTTCCACTGCTCGCCGCCATGATCCGCGAGCTTGCGGAATACGATCGCTTGAGCCACGAAACCTCCGTCACCGAGGACGACCTCGCTCGCGACGGCTTCGGCCTCGCGCCGAAATTCCGCGCGGTGATTGCCGAATGGAACGGCCAGCCCGCCGGATACGCTGTCTTCTTCGAGTTCTATTCCACTTTTCAGGGACGCGCCGGACTGTTTCTCGACGACCTCTACGTCCGCCCTCAGCTGCGCATGCAGGGCATCGGCAGGGCGCTGCTCGCGCACGTAGCCGGACTCGCCTGGAAAGAGGGCTACTTCTGTGTGCGCTGGGAGGTGCTCGGCTGGAACGCCCCGGCGATCGAGTTCTACCGCCAGTTGGGCGCCGTCTTTTTCGACGAATGGAAATCTGCCTGCCTCATCGGCGAAGCCCTCGAAGCCGTCGCCACCGAAGCCAAGTGACGCAATCTGTTAGAATCTCGGTTCGCAAGAAGTGCGGCGAGCAAACGCTATGACCCATCGGGAAAAACTTGCCAATCTGCTCCGAACAAAATCTCTCGTCCGCGGCGAATTCACCCTGGCCTCCGGCAAGAAGAGCGACTACTACCTCGATTGCCGCCTGACGACGCTCGATCCGGAAGGCGCGCTCCTCACCGGCTACTGCGTTCTCGAACTTCTCGACGAAATGAAAATCAAGCCCGACGCCATTGGCGGCCTCAGCATGGGCGCGGATCCCGTGGTCTCCGCGGCCATCGTGGTGAGCGCGATCGAAAAGCGGCCGGTGCAGGGGTTCCTGGTCCGCAAGGAAGCAAAGGGCCACGGCCGCCAGAAGCAGATTGAGGGATTGGAGAATCCGCGCGGCAAGCGTGTCGCAATCGTTGATGACGTTTGCACCACGGGCGGCTCCACGCTCGAAGCCATCGCCGCTGCCGAGCGCGAAGGCTGCCAAGTCATCGCCGTCATCAGCCTGGTGGACCGCGAAGAGGGCGGCTCCGATATTCTCCGCGCCAAATATAACTACCGCTCGATTTTCACGGCCCGCGAACTCCTCTCGCCGGCGCGGTGAATCGCCGCGAGCCGAATTGCCAGAATAAGGTACCGCCGCTTCCCGTTTACGGCTCCGTGGACTTCTTTCCAGCGGGCGGTTTCGCGCGTTTCAGACCTTTGCCGCCTTCCGTGCTCAGCAACGTCAGGGAGTCTTTCGCGTTGAACGGGTATTGACGCACGGACTGTTGCCCCGTGGTGTTCAGGGAGATGTCCACGCGCCGGTTATTGGCCAAAATAATCACCGGCAGGTTGCTCTCGAGTCTTTGCCGGTCGTCGTCGCTCAAGTCGGGATTCTCGTCAATCAGTTGCTTCACTTGTTCCGCGTCCAGATTTTCCTGCTTGCCCAGCGAGCGAGTCTCGATGTTTGCGGCGGGAACTCCGTGGTCGACCAGGAAGCTCTTGGCACGTTCCACGCGCCGCTCCGTCAGCGCGTTGTTATAGTCAATCGAGCCGCGCTGATCTGCGTGCCCCTCGAGGATCAAATGCGCGTCCGGCTTGTACGTGAGATACCGGTTGAAATCGTCCGCGAGCGATACCAGAACCGCCTGCTGACTCTCCACTAATCCGCCGGTGGGATTCGCTTCCGTAGGCCGCGCCGTGGCGAAGTATATGCTGTGAAGCGCAAGCCTTGCCTCCAGCTCCTTCACTTCCGGCGGAGGCGCGGGCGCCTGCACATCCACATTGACCGTGCAATCGGCCGTTCCGGTGTAGCCATTGTCCACGTGGCCTGTGATCGCATACGTCCCAGGCGCCAGATCGGCTGTCTGAAACTCGACGGAGGATCCCGAGCCTTTCAGTTTCCCGCCCGTGGCATTCCATGTGAAAGTCAGCGGGTCATTGTCGGGATCGCTGGCGATGGCCGTAATCTCCACCGGCTGACCGACCGTGACGGTCCCGTGATCCGCGGAGCAACTCATGGTTGGCGGACGATGCGGCCGCGGTTGGACGCGAATTTCCGCGGTGCAATCGGCTGTGCCGCCGTGCCCATTATCCACGCGCGCCCCCACCGTATACGTCCCCGGAGCCGTGCCGGAAGAGTTCCACCTTGCCTGCGGGCCGCTGCCTTCCACCGTGCCGCCGGTCGTCGTCCAGGAATACGTCAAAGCATGGTTGCCGGGATCGCTCGCGTCCGCGCGCACCGCCACAGAGTCCCCCGATCCGGCGTAGACCATTTGCGGATCTGCCGAACAGGATGCCACCGGAGGCTGGACCGGCAGGGGAGGTGGCGCTCCGCCGCCGAGCAAAATCACGATGCCAGTCTGCACCCTTACGCCCCGGAGGTCGGTGGCCAAAGTCACAGCCGGGGGACCATACCGGTAATTCGAATATACGAAGTCGGCCCGGATCAGCCGCAGGGCAAAGTGCTTCGACAGGTTCACATCCAGGCCGCCGCCCGCCATGAACCCAAACTTGTTGATGGAGTGGAAGACATCGGGCGAAAGATCCTGTACGCCCACTAAAAACTCCAGGAATGGCGAAAAATGACTCATGCGGTCTTGATATGTCGGGGCGTGAAGGCCGCGGAACGTAATCTTCGGCCCCACGGAGACGTTCCAGAAAGCGGCGTCGTCGATTCTCTTGGCTACCCCGACTTCACTGGTGTGCCAATGCTCGCTGCCATCGAGTGTGATTCCCACCCAACGGTTGAAATTATAGGTAACGCTCCCGCCAAAACCGCGCGGATTCGATTCCAGGTTGCTGCTCAAGGGAAGCACCCCCAGGGGAAGCACACCATGCACCGTCGCATTGGGATATAGAAAGGAATATCCGCCGAATATTTCCCACTTCGGAGCGGACCAATCCTGCGCTGCCGTGGGCCTGCCAAACGCACAGAAGAAAAAAATCACAGCCGCCAGCATTGCCAAGACGCCGCCCCAATGGGTCTTTGAATCGGATGACATGCGAGTATTCCTCCTAACGTGAATCATGTGAAACCCGGCTTTCCCAGCCTCACGCCGGTCCACCGCTCGAATGCTTTATGGACATGCAGGCACATTCACCGGATTGCTGTCCAATGAGACGGCTCCTGTTGACGCCAGCGCCCTGCCATCGAGCGTCGCGCCGGTGGTGAGCGTGATGGATGCCAAAGCCATGATGGTTCCTTGGAACGTTGTGTTGGTTCCAAGGGTCGCGGAACTGCCGACCTGCCAGAACACGTTGTGAGCGCTGGCGCCGTTTGCCAAGATCACTTGGCTGTTGCCTGCTGCCGTGGTCAGTGAGGACATGATCTGGAATATCCAAGTCGAGTTCGGATCGCCGCCGCCGTTGAGCGTGAGGATCCCGGTTATTCCCAGTGAGGGCTGGGCGCTCGTGGTCTTATAAACGCCGGCGGGAAGGGTTTGCCCTCCTATATCCGCGGTAAGGATGGCCCCTCCTGCCGCTCCCGCGGCGGCGTTATACGCCGTGGTCAATGCACCCTGGGCCGCCATGGCATTCGCATCGCCCGCGTGTTTGGTGCCCGTGAGTGTTCCCGGCGGGAACCCTGTGATCGAAGCTGCCGGCCATATCCCCACATCCCCCGTAACGATCGTGGGGCCCACACTGCTCACAACCGGCGTGGCGGCCAGAATTCCGTAGCTGCACGCCGCTCCCAACGTTACGACTCCGAGGGGTGGCGCACATGTAGTGGTGGTCGTGAACGTCCACACAAAATTGGCGGCCAGCGCATTGCCGAACGTGTCCGCCGCACCGGTCGTAATCGTGGCGGTATACGTGGTGCTCGCCGCAAGAGCCACCGTAGGTGTGAACGTGGCAATATCGGTCGCCACCACGTAGGAAACTTGCCCCAGCACGCCAACCCCGCCTGTGGTCAAAGTAAACGTAGTCGTGTTGATCGTCGCAGGGTTCATCGCCTTGCTGAATGTGGCGCTAATAATCGCGGTGTTGGGGCAAGCGGGGGAAGAGCCGATCGGTGGAGTTTCGCTGGACACTGTCGGCGCGGTTTCGGGAGCGCCCGCCCCGGCACTTTTATCGCCGTCGCCGCACCCGCCCAGAAAACCTACGATCACGAATGGCAGTATCCAGATCTTTACCTTGCGCATTAGCTTCCCCTCCTAATGATCCTTAAGTGGCGTTCCCCTGCGTCTCCATCCACGCCTCACGGAGGCAGCTAGAATGAAACGGCGGACGATTCGCGATAAAAGCCCTCGCTTTCACTGCATCGAGCGTGAATGCCGGAAAGCCCTGGAATATTTGCCGGCTCGGCAATACACGCGCGCAGCGCTTGCGCACGCTCCCGCAAGCAAGTGAAAGTTGGTGGTCTCGAGTTCTCAATTCCATAATTACTCGCGCGGAAGGGAGTCATTGCAAAGCGCGTGCCAAAAGTAATTTAGGATTTCTGGTTCTCGGGGAGGGGAACCAATTCACGATAAGCTTTTGATTTCAAAGGCGAAGACAACTGGAATCGCCTTCCACATTAGAAAACAGTTTCACTGCCTAACTAGATTCCGTTCCAAATCGGGAAGGAAGCGGAGCCATTTGAGGATGACCTTCTTGTGCTCCCTTCTTTTACAGTCAGGGTCGCCTGCAGTGAACGCATCAAAACTGCCGTTACACGATTGCACTCTCGCCCGCGATCTCGGCATATCACGCGGCGAAGACCGGGATAGAATGTCCCCGCTGTCTTAGCGCGAGGGGGAACCATGAACCGTCACGGCCATCTGCCACAGGCCAATCTTGCCTATCACGATCACCCATTCATGGAAAGCGGAGGGGCGCGGCCGCTGCGCATCCTGGCCGAATACCTCGACCCGCTGGGCCGGCTTCGCCGCGCGGGCGTGGGCGACACCATCGTGATGTTCGGCTCGGCGCGCATTCAATCGCGCGACCACTCGCTTGCCCACCTCAAGAAACTGCGGCGCGCGGCGCGCGGCCGGCGCACCGGCGAATGGCGTGCCAAAATCGGCGCCGCGAGATCCATCGTTCAGATGTCGCGCTACTACGAAGACGCGCGCGAGCTTTCCCACCGCATCACATCCTGGGCCATGACCCTCGGCTCGGCCCCCAAGCGCTTCGTCATCTGCTCGGGCGGCGGCCCCGGCATCATGGAAGCGGCCAACCGCGGCGCCGCCGAAGCAGGTGGCTCTTCGGTGGGACTCAGCATCCAGCTTCCCCACGAGCAGCGGCCCAATCCCTACATCAGCCCCGACCTCAATTTCTGCTTCCACTATTTCTTCATGCGGAAGCTGTGGTTCGCGCAGATCGCCAAGGCCCTGATCGTTTTTCCCGGCGGCTTCGGCACCATGGACGAACTTTGGGAGATGCTCACCCTACTCCAAACGAAAAAACTTCCCGCGAATCTTTTGATCCTCATCTACGGCCGGAAATATTGGGACAAGGTCCTCGACTGGCGCCACATGGTCCGCACCGGCACCATCAACGAGGCCGAATACAAGCTGCTGCAGTTCGCCGATACCGTGGACGAGGCCTTCACGCGCGTCCGCACGGAAATGGAAACCCACCACCTGAATCTGGAATCGGATCTCGTTCAGACACTCGTATCGCGTTAAATCCCGGCAGGAAGTGGAAGTTTCAAAAGCGGAAGTTATCCCAGGTGGGTGGTGCCCATCAGGTATTGATCCATCGCTCGCGCGGCGCTGCGCCCTTCGGAAATGGCCCACACTACCAGCGACTGCCCGCGGCGCGTATCCCCGGCCGCGAAGACGCCGGGCACGGAACTCATATAGCTTCCGTTCGTGGCTACGTTGCTGCGCGCATCCAGATTTACGCCCAACTGCTCGATCATGCCCTTTTTCACCGGCCCTGTGAAACCGAGCGCCAGCAGGACTAAATCCGCGTCCATCGCGAATTCCGTTCCCGGCATGGGCTCAAACTTGGGTGCCGGACCCACGCGAATGGCGTGCAGTTGTTTCACGCGGCCATGTTCGTCGCCGGTAAACTTCGTTGTCGCCACCGCCCAATGGCGTCGGCCGCCTTCTTCGTGGGCACTCTCCGTGCGCAACTGCAGCGGCCACATTGGCCACGGAGTGCTGGGGGCGCGATCCTGGGGCGGCATGGGCATGATCTCAAACTGGTGTATGATGCGCGCCTTTTGCCTGTGGGAGGTGCCCAGGCAATCCGCGCCCGTGTCGCCGCCGCCGATGATGATCACGCTCTTGTCGGTGGCGAGAATCTGACCGGGAACCTGATCGCCCGCCACGCGCTTGTTCTGCTGCGGCAGGAACTCCATGGCGAAGTGGATGCCTTTAAGTTCGCGCCCCGGCACGTTCAAATCGCGCGGACTCTCCGCGCCACCGGCCAGCAAAATGGCGTCGAACTCCTTGCGAAGGTCCTGGGCCGGCACGTTGCCGCCCACATGTGCGCAGGTCCGGAAAAGAACGCCTTCCGCCGCCATCTGTTCCAGCCGGCGGTCGAGAACGTGCTTCTCCATCTTGAAATCGGGGATGCCGTAGCGCAAAAGCCCGCCGATGCGGTCGGCCTTTTCAAAAAGCTCCACCGTATGCCCGGCGCGGTTCAATTGCTGCGCGGCCGCAAGTCCCGCCGGACCGGAGCCCACCACTGCGATTCGCTTGCCTGTGCGCGTCTCCGGAATTTCCGGCTGGATCCAGCCTTCCTTCCAGGCGTGCTCGACGATCGTCTTTTCGATCACCTTGATTGTCACCGGCGGCTCGTTGATGCCCAGCACGCAAGCTGCTTCGCAGGGCGCCGGGCAGATGCGCCCGGTGAACTCCGGAAAATTATTCGTGGAGTGCAGCACGCGAATCGCTTCCTTCCACTCGTCGCGATACGCCAGATCGTTCCAGTCGGGAATAATGTTGTTCACCGGGCAGCCGGTGTGGCAGAAGGGAATTCCGCAATCCATGCACCGCGCCGCTTGCGTGCGCACCTTCTCTTCCGGGAACGGTTGATAGACCTCGAAATAGTCGTTGACGCGCTCCTCGACGGGACGCCGCGTCGGCACCTCTCGCGCGTACTCCTTAAAGCCCGTGACCTTACCCATGGGCCACCTTCTCCTGCCCACCCGGCGGCTTTCCGCCCTGGCCGAGGAGCATTCCCGGAGGAACACGCGGTATTCCCAGCACACGTTTGTATTCGTGCGGAAACACCTTGATGAATTTCGGCAGCATCACATTCCAGTTTTCAAGAATCCATTTGGCCTGCGGGCTATCGGTGTATTCGCCGTGCCGCGCGATCAACTCATAGAGCTTGTCAATATCGCACTGCTCCACCACCGGCTCGAGATCCACCTCGGCTCGATTGCAGCGCAGCGTCGGAAAATCCCCCGCCTGATCGAGCACGTAGGCGATTCCGCCGGTCATGCCCGCCGCGAAATTCCGTCCGGTCCGGCCCAGCACCACCACCAGTCCGTTGGTCATGTACTCGCAGCCGTGGTCGCCCACGCCTTCGACGACGGCCGTGGCGCCCGAATTGCGCACCGCGAAGCGTTCGCCCGCCATGCCGCCGAAGAAGGCCTCGCCGCTCGTCGCGCCATAGAGGCACACGTTGCCGATCAGGATATTTTCTTCCAGCACGAACTCCGACTTGCGCGGGTGATAGATAATCAGCTTCCCGCCGGAAAGCCCCTTGCCCACGTAATCGTTGCCGTCTCCTTCGAGCGTGAGCGTCACTCCCTTGGCCAGGAACGCGCCGAAGCTCTGTCCGGCGCAGCCGGTGAACTGCACGCGAATGGTGTCCTCCGGCAAGCCCGCGGCGCCGTAGCGGAGGGCAATCTCGCCGCTCATCATGGTGCCCACGGTGCGGTGAATGTTTCGTATGGGCATGCTGAGCGAAACCGGCGTGCGATTCTCAATCGCCTCGTGCGTCATTTCGATCAGTTTGCGGTCGAGCGCGTTTTCCAGGCCGTGATCCTGTGCGATCTGGCAGCGGCGCCCCACGTGGCTCGGCACAGGCGGATTGTAAAGAATCGCGGAAAGATCTATTCCGCTGGCTTTCCAGTGGACGATATCCTGCCGTTGGACCAGGCAATCCACGCGCCCGATCATCTCGTCCACGGTTCGAAAACCGAGCCCGGCCATCACTCTCCGCAAATCCTCGGCCACGAAGAAAAAGAAATTAATCACGTTCTCGGGCGTGCCCTGGAATTTCTTGCGCAGCTCCGGATCCTGCGTCGCCACGCCCACGGGACAGGTGTTCAGGTGGCATTTGCGCATCATGATGCAGCCCATCGAAATCAGGGGCGCGGTCGAGAACCCGAACTCCTCCGCTCCCAGCAGCGCCGCAATCGCCACGTCGCGGCCGGTTTGCAGTTTGCCGTCCACCTGGATGCGCACGCGGCTGCGCAGGTCGTTGAGCACCAGCACCTGCTGCGTTTCCGAAAGCCCCAGCTCCCAAGGAACGCCCGCGTGGCGAATCGAACTGATAGGCGACGCTCCCGTGCCGCCATCGTAGCCGCTGATGAGGATGACGTCCGCGTGGGCTTTCGCCACACCCGCCGCCACCGTGCCCACGCCCGATTCGGCCACAAGCTTCACAGAGATGCGCGCGCGCGGATTGGCGTTCTTCAGATCGTGGATCAGCTGTGCCAAATCCTCGATGGAATAGATATCGTGGTGCGGCGGCGGTGAAACCAAGCCCACGCCCGGAATCGAGTGGCGCACGCGCGCAATCACTTCGTCCACTTTGTGCCCCGGCAACTGCCCGCCTTCACCGGGCTTCGCGCCTTGCGCGATCTTGATCTGCAAATCATCGGCGTTCACAAGATATTCAGCGGTGACGCCGAACCGCGCCGAAGCCACCTGCTTGATGGCGCTGCGCCGCAGATCTCCGTTCGCGTCGGGACGGTAGCGCGCCTGATCCTCGCCGCCTTCGCCGGTGTTCGATTTTCCGCCGATGCGATTCATGGCGATGGCCAGCGTCTCGTGCGCTTCCTTGCTGATCGAGCCGAACGACATCGCGCCGGTCGCAAACCGCTTCACAATCGCCGACGCAGGCTCCACATCGCTCAGCGGGACCGGCGCCCCGGCCGGCTTGAAATCGAACATGCCGCGCAGCATCAGCAGGTCGCGGTTCTGCTGGTTCACGATGGCCGCGAACTCCTCGAACGTCTCGAATTTCGATTGCCGCACGGCGTGCTGCAGCTTGCTCACCGTCAGCGGATTCAGTAGGTGGCGTTCGCCGCCCAGCCGGAACTGATATTCGCCGCCCACGCGAAGTTCCGTGGTGGATTCGCTCGGCGGCTGCATGGCAAACTCGTGCTTCATCAGCGATTCGCGCGCCAGCACCTGCATGCCCACGCCTTCGATGCGCGAGGACGTGCCCGTAAAGTAGCGTTCGACGAGCTGCTGATTCAGCCCAATGGCCTCGAATATCTGCGCGCCCTGGTAACTCTGCAGCGTGGAAATCCCCATCTTCGAGAAGGTCTTGAGAAGCCCCTTATCCACGGCCTTCATGTAGCTCTTAAAAGCCTTGTCCCACGAGTAGTCGGCTGGGAACCGGCCGTCCTTGTAAAGGTTTTCCAAAGTTTCGATGGCCAGGTACGGGTTCACGGCGCTCGCGCCGTAGCCCAGCAGCAGCGCGAAGTGCATCACTTCGCGTGGTTCCCCGGACTCGACGATCAGCGCCACCTGATTGCGCGTTTTCTCGCGGATCAGATGGTTGTGCACCGCCGAAAGCGCCAGCAGACTGGGGATGGGAGCGTTGGCCTCATCCACGCCGCGGTCGGAAATAATCAGCAGCGTGTGGCCGGATCGAACCGCCTCCGAAGCCTGGTGGCAAAGCCTTTCCACAGCCTTCTCGAGTTCGTTTTCGCCGCCATCCACGCGGAAGAGCGCGGAAAGTGTAGTGGCCAGGAAATCGCCCCACTTCACGCGCCGCAGCTTTTCCAGCCTCCAATTCGAAATAATCGGGTGCCGCAGCTTCAGCGTGTGGCAATTCTTGGGCGTTTCTTCGAGGATGTTTCCCTCGCGCCCGATGTAGCTGTTGAGCGACATCACCAGGTCTTCGCGAATCGAATCAATGGCCGGGTTGGTCACCTGCGCGAACGCCTGCTTGAAATAGCTGAAGAGCGATTGAGGCTTGTCCGATAGACATGCCAGCGGCGTATCGATCCCCATGGACCCCACCGGCTCCTCGCTCTTCAACGCCGAGGGCAGCAGGATGGTTCTCAGGTCCTCGTCCGTGTACCCGAAGGCGCGCTGCCGCATCAGGATGGTTTCATGATCCGTGGGCAGCACGTGCGCCGGATCGGGCGTGGGAAGATAGTCCAGCGTGATCTGGTTTTCCTTCAGCCACTGGGCGTACGGCTGCCGCGCCGCCAATTGCTTTTTCACTTCTTCGTCGGAGATCATTCGCTTCCGCTCGGTATCCACCAGCAGGATGCGGCCCGGCGCCAGGCGCCCCTTCATGCGCACATCCTCCGGCTTGATCGGGAGCACGCCCGCTTCCGACGCCATAATCACCAGCCCATCCGCCGTCACCACGTACCGCCCAGGCCGCAGACCGTTGCGGTCGAGCTTCGCGCCGATAACGCGTCCATCCGTAAACGCCACGGCGGCGGGACCGTCCCACGGCTCCATCAGCGACGCGTGATATTCGTAGAATGCTTTGACGTCCTCGGGCATGGCCGTATCGCGGTCCCACGCCTCTGGTATCAGCATGGACATCACGTGCGGAATGCTGCGGCCGCCCAGCGTGAGCAGCTCCACGGCATTGTCGAGCATGGCGGAGTCGCTGCCACCCGGCGTGATGATGGGAAGCAGCTTCTCCATGTCCTTGCCGAACAGCGGGGAAGCCAGCGTGGATTGCCGCGCGTACATCCAGTTCACATTCCCGCGCAGCGTGTTGATTTCGCCATTGTGGCAGACGTAGCGATAGGGATGCGCCAGCTGCCAGCTCGGAAACGTGTTGGTGGAAAAGCGCTGATGCACCAGGCACAGCGCGCTCATCACCTCCGGGTCCGAGAGCTCCTTGTAAAAGTGCTTGATCTGCGGGGCCAGCAGCAGCCCTTTGTACACAATCGTTCGCGCGGAAAGCGAAGGAACGTAGAAGAAGTCCTTTTCCTTCAGGTCAGACTTGGCCACGGCCGCTTCCGCCTGCTTGCGCACCACGTAGAGCTTGCGTTCCAGGGCGTCCGTGTCCATGCCCGGGGCGCGCCGGATGAAAATCTGTTCGATGTAGGGTTGCGTGCTGCGCGCCAGCCGCCCGATGGTGTTGCTATCAATGGGCGTGTCGCGCCATCCGAGCACGGTCAGCCCATGCTCGCGCGCGGTCTTCTCGAGTATGCCCTCGCAGAGGATGCGCTCCTGCCTGTCCACGGGGAGGAATATCATCCCCACGCCGTACTCGCCCGGCGCGGGCAGCGTGAACCCCAGCCGCGCGCATTCACGCTCGAAGAAGGAGTGCGGGATCTGGATCAGTATGCCCGCGCCATCACCCGTCTCCGGATCGCAGCCGCAAGCGCCGCGATGCGTCAGGTTGATCAGGATCTGTATGCCCTTCGAGACGATGTTGTGGCTCTTCTTGCCCTCGATATTGGCCACAAACCCAATACCACACCCATCGTGCTCATTCTGCGGGCTATACAGCCCTTGAGCCGCCGGCAAATCCCGAATTAGGTTGTCTGTTTTCATTCCCGATTGCCCCGGCTTCCTTAAGAGCACCATCGAGAGTCAGCTGTAGCAGTGACTCTCAATCCGCCGGTAAACATATAATATACACCCAACCGCGCCAGAATTTATCCATCATCTTCAGCGGAAAATGAATTTTGGGGAAGCTTTTTGGACTGGCGGAAACGGCCAATTCCGGGGCGGTTCTGTAATTACTAGAACCCTTAGACCTTCACTTGGAGCGGTCGCGGAGACGATCTTCGGTAGCCTTGGCCAGGGCGGCAAAGGTATCGTTAGCACGCTGATTGAGAATCGCAGCGGTGGTCACGAGCCAGGAGTTGGCCACATTTTCCAGGCGCTTCTTAAAGTCCTCAATGGCGGCGTCCCCCAGAACGCTCCAGCTCTTCGGGACGCTCCCTTCCGTGCCTGGCGGGGCGGTGCCGGGAGTTGATGGGCTGGAGCCGCCAATTTCCTTCAGCCGCTCTTCAATCTGCTCGGCTTCGCGATGCAGTTCAGAGGTGGCCGTCTCGACCATCTGCTGGAAGCGGGGCCCGGCATCCTCCAGAAAAACCTGTATCTGCTTTTCCCAATTCTGCGGCATTTTCGCGACAGCCGTGGAAAGCTTCGAGCACAAATTCTCCGCTTTCTCCGTCGCGGTCTCCAAGCGGTCTATCGCTTCCCTGGCGCGAGCCTCGGCGCTTCCGCGTTTTTTGTCGATCTCCGAAAAGGCTCGTTGGAAGGCGGATTCCAATTCTTGATCGAGAATCTTCCGTTGCGTTTCCGCCACGAGTCGCAAATAGGAAGCGACTTCCTTTTCAATCTGCCGCTTGGCTTCGGCCACGATGTGCGCGACTTGCTGTGCAATCCCGTTTGAATCCTGCGCTTCCTCCCCGTCGCTTGGGATGACAGCGCTCGAAGAAACCGCGGGCGGGGCAGCGGGAGTCTGATTCACGATCTTCAGCTTGGAGGGACCGGCATCGTTCGGGGGCACAGTCCGCGAGGCCTCTTCGCGAGTTTCCGGATACGGAAACCAATCTGCCGGCGGGAATGCCATGCCCCAGATGTTTCCGTGCGTCTCGAGTTCGACACCGATTTGATAGCGCTCGTGGTCGCTCCGAGGGCGCGTCACATAAGTGACGCGCGCGCGTACGCTGCGCGGGGCGCGGCCCGGCACGCGGTGCGGTACTTCCAGGAAAACCCAGGTGTCGTTCGAAAGGCCGTGCTTGGATTGGAACCGGCAGCCGTAACAATTGATGGAGATGGTGGACGTGTGTTCCTCGAACGCGCGCCCTTCCGCATTCCAGCCGCGCACAATAATCGGCAAGGCCTGGGCGACGCGGGTATTCCGGCGCCGCGCCGCGTTGGGGTCTCGGTCGCGAACAATTTCAGCCACGGGAAACTTGCCTCTTTTCAGGTTATCACCCGCGGTAGCGATGTCTGTGCCGAACTGACTGAACAGTTGCTAAATTGTAACCGTTCGCGCGGGCAGCACCCTGTCTCCGCGCGGCGTCAACTCAAAGATGGCCTCCGAAGGCCTATCCGCAATTGCCTCGGAAAAATCACTCCCTGGTGTATCATCCCAACTCCACGGCCGCGTCCAGCCCATCTGAGGCGCGTCCCGTGAGCCGGAGGAAGACGCCATGGGCGGTTTGATTCCCCTCACCGACGCATCGCGACGCCCCACGCGTTTCCCCATCGTCACCGTGGCAATCATCGTCGTAAACGTCATCGTCTTTCTGCTCGAGCTGAAAAATGGCGATGCGTTCGTGACTAGATGGTCGGCCATCCCCGTCGACATATTCGCGGGCCATCACTGGATCACCATCCTGACGGCCATGTTCATGCACGCCAGTTGGCTGCACATTATCGGCAACATGGTCTTCCTGTGGGCCTTTGGCCCCGAGATTGAAGACGCCATGAATCCATTCCGCTATCTGGCGTTCTACCTCATCGGCGGGTTGGTGGCCATGCTGGCGCAGATCGCGGCCAACTCCACTTCCACGGTTCCCAACCTGGGCGCGAGCGGCGCAATTGCCGCGGTCATGGGCGCATTTCTGGTCACTTACCCTCGCGACGAGATTCGCTCGGTCCTATTCATCTTCGTGTTCGTGCGCATCACCATGATTCCGGCTGCGTTCCTCATTGGCTTCTGGTTTCTCACCCAGCTCTTTAGCGCCGGGACAGTCGCCACGGCCCAGACAGGCGGCGTGGCCTACCTCGCTCACGTCGGGGGTTTCATCTTCGGCGCCGTCACCGCCCGCCTCTTCGAAGGCCCGCAGCGCCTTGACGCCTAGCCCGCTGCAGACGACGCTTGCCGTATTGCAACCGGCCTTCGCTTGTACGTATTTGTGAAGCGAACTCGGAACAGCCAGAAGATCATCAATATCAGCGGCAGGATGCCCAGGAGGAAAATTACGTGTGTCTTGCGCAAGAAAGCAGGGAATAGATGTGGCCGGGCCAGGAACAGGGACGCTGAGGCGATGAATAGCGCGAAGCACATGCGCCCAAGATGCCGCGCGATCCGTTGAGCGCCGAAAACACCACCGCGCACGAACATGCGCACGTCTCCGGCGGCAAAGAGCAGGGCTATGGAACCAAAGATAAAGTACGCCGGAACGGGAACTCCCTTATGCAATCGCGGCTGGTCGTGCACTACTTGGAGACCTTTGATCACGAGGGTGGCTCCGACCGCCAAGGGCACCATCAGAGCACCCCAATCGAAAATGCCCGCTTCTTCCTCTCCGTGCCGGGCGGTCCTCCAGGCCGTGGTCACCAGATAGCACGTCAGAATGCCCATGGCGACATTCAGAGCTTCGTGTCTCATGAATCCCATGGTTGCCCCGCTCGCCCCCAGACCGAGCATGGATATGACAAATACATCCCCTGCGAGGCGGTGCCGAGGAGAACCTTTGCGGAATGACATCGCTGCGGCGCCCGAGAGCAACGCGACAATCCCGGCACAAATGTGAAAAACTAATATCGTGGGGAAAGGCGACACTTCTCCCTCTTTTATGGGCGCTCTTCGGTCCGTGGACTCCAACTGACTCACCACCCGAATCAGATGGGTTCGCGATATCGGCGCAGACGGACTGCCGCGGCGAGGAATATCGCGGCGAACACCAGCCCGATCCACAGGCCCGGCGTGCTCAGGAATTTCCCCGGATCGAGTGCTTGCAGCGGATCCATCGCTACGCCCTTCTGGACCGGCAGGGTGAAAGCCCGTGAGAGCCAGCCAGTCAAGCGGTGTCCCACCATCCGGGAGAAATAAGACGTGTTGAACGCAAGCTTTTCGAGGATGGAGATCGCGAACAGCGGCAACCAGACCCATAAAATTGGCTTGCGCCGCGCCCAGGCCGAAACCATCAAGAGCCACGCGTAGACAGGGGCATACCAGAGTGAAATGACGATCAGGCAATAGATACACGCCAGCGACGATTGAAAGAATTTCAATTGCTCCAGCAGCGGCGCGGCACTCAGGCCGCCGCCCCGCAGCACTCCAATATGCAGCACCAGCATGACCATCCAGGTGGTGACTACGATCGGGAAGATGACCACAGGCAGAACCACCAGGGGAATGCTCGCCTTCGAAAGCACCGTGGTGAGATCCGAAACCGGCAGCGACTTCCAGAACAGGATGCTGCGATCGCGCCGCTCGCCGTGCAGCGCGTCAATGCAGTAGAACGCAGCGACAATGACGGCGGTCACGAAGATCACAAACGCAGCGGAGTCGTATGGCCAGATGAGTGCATCCCGCTGCTTGGTTGATGCCAGCGCCAGCGCAGCGCGCATCTTCGCCGCCAGATGAATCGTGCTTATCAAGAAGCCCAACAGCACGAAGCCGGCGGCAGCCAGGGGCGCAATGTAGATGGCACGGTTCTCCCACAATTCGCGCCGCACTGACCAGTACATGGGCCGCGTCGCCGGCACGGCCGCAGGCATGATCGCCTGCGAGTCGCGAGCAGACTCCGGTACGCCATTCGATTGAGTAATCATCTAGCTGCTCCTTGTGCCTGGCTTGTCTGATCGCCGATCACCGCGATGAACAATTCGGCGATGCCGGGCGTGCGCACCTCGCCAAGCGCGGCAAGCCGCTGCCGATCGACACGATCGAACAGTAGGATGCTGCGCCCGAACACTTGCCGCTCGTGAATCGGCTGGAGCGCTCGTGCTGCGGCCACCTGCTCGGGATTCACCATCACTTCCAGATAACGCGACTCGAATTCTTCCATGCTGCACTGCAGCACGATTCGCCCGCGGTTGATGAACATTAGATCGGTGAGGACGTCCTGAATTTCTTCCACCTGATGTGTGGTCACCACGATCGTGCGGCTGCCGTCGAAGTAATCGTTCAGCAGCGAATCGTAGAACTGCTTGCGGTATAGGATGTCGAGGCCGAGCGTCGGCTCGTCCAGCACCAGCAACTTCGCGTCAATGGCCATCACCAGAGCAAGGTGCAGCTGGGCCACCATGCCCTTCGATAACTCCCTCACCTTGCTGGCGCGCCGGATGGCCGTCTTCGCAAGAAAACCCTCCGCCTTCCCGCGATCGAAGCGCGGATGCACGCCGGCAACGTAATCGAGCGCCTGCGAAACCCTCATCCACCGCGGCAGCACGGCCACGTCGGCAATGAAGCAGACATCGCGCATGAGATCATCGCGCTGCCTCCACGGCTCGCGCCCGAGCACCTTCAGTTCTCCCTGATAGGGAACGAGCCCGAGAATCGCATTGAGCGCTGTGGTCTTCCCTGCGCCGTTGAGGCCGATCAGTCCGAGGATGCGGCCTTCTTCGACGCGCAAATCGACGCCGTCGAGCGCGACCGTTGTGCCGAAGGTCTTGCGCAGACCGCGTGCTTCTATCACTGTCATGGCTTGGGCTCCTCCTCTGCATCCTTCGACGACCGTTGCTTCGCGCCGGCATCCAGCAATTCTTCCGTTTTTAGGCCGAGCCGCTCGATGGTTGCGTGGACCCGGGGCCACTGCTCCGCAAGAAACTTCCGGCGTTCGCCCTGCAGCAGCAGATTGCGCGCGCCCACATTGATGAACATGCCGCGGCCTCGCTTGCTCTCGACCAGCTGTTCGTCGACCAGTTCTTGATAGCCCTTCAGAACCGTGAGCGGATTCACCCGATATTCGGCCGCCACATTGCGCACCGAGGGCAGCGGATCGCCTTCCTTGAGCACGCCGTCGAGTATCATCGCGACGACGCGGTCGCGAATCTGGCGGTAAATTGGCTGACTGTCGTTCCACTCACGATCCATCATGTGCTCCAGATTGCCCCCACTTGAGATACCTTCCCGTCATTCTGCCCGCTTGAAATCCATATGGGCGTGCACAAGCTTGCCGTTCGCCAGCGCGAACGTCCAGTCTTCAATGTGATGGTTCGCGTCGATCATGGTGAATACGGCGTGGCTCACATGCCCCACCTGGTTGCTGCCGCGGGCATCAACCAGATCGAAGTCTACCGTCCTCCCATCCGCTGAGGCCCGAGCCACCAAATGCGGCCTGTTGCCGAAATCGCAGTAGTGAATCAACGTTAGGCGATCGCTATCGACATAGAAAACGGTGACCTCTGGACCACCTGTATTCAACTCGTGAATCAACGCGTTTCCATGCGATGCAACGCGGATGGAAAGGGACATCGGCTTGTCCGTAGACATGGCAGGATCGTCCGTCGTTACAGGACCTTGCCAATTCCCCGCCAGAGTCTTCATCAGATCAAAGTCTTTACGCGCGTCGGGTACGACGGGCTGCGCGTCAGATAGCACGACAGGCTGCGCGACGGACGGCGCGGAAGCCAAAAGAGTTGTCACTGGGCCTTCCCAAGAACCCTCTGGAGTTTTCAATCTGTCGAAGGCTTGCTGCACGTCGGGCGGCGCGGCGGGTTGCGCGGCGGACTGCGCGAAAGCCACGGTGGTGAGCGACATCAGTACAACGAACAGCACAAAACGAACGTATTTCATCTTTCATTCTCCTTAAGCTTCTCTACTTTCGCCCCAGCGATCTACCTCATATACTCAGGTCCGACGTGATCACCTTCGATAAGAGTATACTGTTGTAGTTAACTACAACACTAAATCTATGTCAAGTGTTTTTCCGTTTTTTTTCACGCGATCCGAAAGCCATAGCCTATCTATTTCAGATACAATGGGTTGGAAGATGCTGAAAGGCTGATTTTAGCTGTCGGTTGCAAGGTTTTATGTTTGGATGCGAGGGCTGCGGCGGCGCTATAGCTTTAACTCCGACATAAATCCAATCGCAACTTTCGCGAATGGAAATCATCATAACTGGCTGAATATAAGCAATGGCGACCCATTCAAATCGCAGCAAAATCAAGATGGTGTTGGCGTTCATTCTGGCGACTGCCGCGGCTGTCGTATCCGGCCCTACCCAATCGAATCCTAATCTGCAAACATATTTCCGCCAATACATCGGCCTGAACCAGGACCAGATCGCCGCCATTCAAAGCGGACAGCCCTTCGCGAAGAACCTGCCATCACGCACGCCGGCCGAAGTCTTCTTGTGGGGGGCGGTCTACGTCCATGCCACCCCGGAGAGCTACCTCAAGTTTGCCCACGATTTCGATCGCCTTCGCAAGCTTCCCAATTATCTTGCCCTCGGCGTGTTCAGCGATCCACCGCGGCTTTCCGACTTGGAGGGCTTTGCGTTCACAAGCGATGAGGTCCAGGCCTTGAAGAATTGCAAGCCCGGCGACTGCCAGATTCAATTGCCCGAGGACTTCATCGAACAGAATCGCGAATCCATCAATTGGTCCGCCCCCGACGTGGACGATCAGGTGAATCAACTCCTGCACAAAAGGGCGCTCGATGGCATGCTCGCCTACCAGCGCGACGGCAACAAAGCCCTGGGGGTTTATAACGATAAGCACGACCCCATCGAGGTCGCCGACCAGTTTGCCTACATGCTCAGCTACGACAAGGCCCTGCCCGTCTACCTGCCGGATTTCTACCGCTATCTTCTCGACTATCCCCGCGCGAAGCCCGCGAACGTCGAAGACAAATTCTATTGGGCGCGGGTGAAATTCGGATTGAAGCCCACGCTGCGCGTGGTGCAGATGGTCACTCTGCGTGGGAACCCCGGCGACCCGCTCGCCTATGCCATCGCCGAAAAGCAGCTCTATGCCAGCCACTACTTTGAGACCGCGCTCGATATGTCCTTCTGTGTCCGGGGTGACGACCCAAAGCAACCAGGCTTCTATCTGATCATGGCCATGGGTTCGGAACAGAACGGCCTGACGGGCCTGAAGGGGTCCATCGTTCGACACGTTGCCGTGGGCCGGTCGGTGAATAATCTTCGGGATGCGCTTGCCAGTATCAAAGCCACGCTGGAAAGCAGCCAATAATCAGCGTCGCAAGCGAAAAGAAATTCGACTCCCCGGCCCAGACTCGAACGAACAACCCCTCGCTCCTACCAGAACATGATGAGAAGGCCGAGTCCGATGAGCGCCCAGGGCGCGACAAAATCAAGCATGGGCCTGGTTCGAGTTTCGAGCGCGTGGTGACGTGTTAGGAATCGAGCGATACCGCACCATACCCCGATCAAAACGAGGAACACCACGGTAATCAAAACCTTTTCCTGCGAATTGCTCCGGACGTAGAGAGGCGTGAATATTGCCAGGGCGTCGCTGCAATCCGCAAAAGAAACGCCCGCGACGACAAGAACCTTTGCTGCGCTGGAGCTCTTTCGCGTCGCTCGATTATCTTCTCCACGCGGCCGCCGGCTCAAAAGCTTGTAAAGGCCGACCGCAATGGGCACGATGCCGAGCGCTCGAATCAAAATGTGCGGCAGATGCGCGGCCGGCCCGGCTCCCAACAGGCAAAGCGCGATCACTCCAGAGACACCCACGTATTGCCCCAAAACCACTTGCCAGGACCGGAAGCGTTCGTCGGCAAAAAACAGTGTGAGGACGATCAGGTCATCTATGTCGGCGGCGGCAAATGCGATGATGGAAGCAACCGTGAGCGCGACGGCATGGCTGAACATGGCGCCGCCTAGTATATGCATTGGGCGCTGACATTGACACGAAACGAAGCGTTCTCTCCGCTCGCGTGCATAGTTTGTATTAGACTGGGGCCCCGAGGCTTGGCTGCAACATTATGAGTGGCTCAATTATCCGTGAACCCCGCTGGCCCGCCTTTGTAGCGATGTTGGGCGCCGCAGGCGTGTACTTGGCCTTGCCGGAACCGCTTTCCCTGGGTCCGGGTTGGTTGTTGCCTGCAATTGTGGGTCTTTTGTTGATTCCGATCCTGGTATCCGATCGCTATGGTCAATACCACATAACTCGCGTCCTCGCATTCATCGCCAACGGCGCCATCACTATCGCCATGATCGCCTCCCTGGTTTTTCTGGTCAGGGGCATACCGCAACATCTTGAAGCACCGAAGGAATTGCTGCGTTCGGCGATCGCACTTTGGATCACAAATATTCTGGTATTCGCGCTCTGGTACTGGAAGCTCGACGCGGGAGGTCCGCTGAGGCGCGATCGGGGGCGGGAGCTCTCAAATAGCTCGTTTCTTTTCCCCCAGATGTTGGTTCGAGAAGAACGCGATTTATCCTGGAAGCCCAACTTCGTGGACTACCTGTTTCTCGCTTTTAATACCAGCACGGCTTTCTCCCCCACGGATACGGCGGTGCTTTCACGCTGGGCAAAGCTCGGCACGATGGTTCAGTCGTTGATTTCGCTCACAATTATTGTCTTGCTTGCCGCCCGCGCCGTGAACATTCTTTAGAATGTCGGCCAACTCCTCGCCGCGGCGAATTAACAGCCGCCCAGCATGAAGGAATTGGCTCCCCGGGCTAGACTCGAACTAGCAACCCTTCGGTTAACAGCCGAAATGATCGAAAATCTAACTGCCGTATCTGGTGTCGCTTACGAGAAATTGGGAGCCATTTTTCTTTCTTTAGTTGCACCCACAACTGCACCCACGCGTCGGACCCGTCTTGGAATCTGCAAGCGGAGGTTCCCACGTGGGAAAAAATTCCAACATTGCCTCGGACTTGACGTTCAGGGACGTTGCGTTCACTTTTCCTTGAGGTTGAGATGGAAGGCTCCGCAGGCGCACCGCAGATCAACTGGATCGCTTCTCGGAGTTAGAGATAGCCAGGAATCACATTTCGGTTTGTCGCAGCGGAACTGTTGGAGGAGCTCTTTGAACGCCGTCACAACCGGCTTGAAATCGTTTTTCGACAAATCGGCCCACTCGTTATAGTGAATCGCTTTGTTGATCACCCACTGTTCGCCATTGCTGGCCGTAAGTATCTCGTTGCGGGCCTTCTGAAGTCCGACAATCTTGGTCACCTGCTCGGTGTCGTCCCACGATTTCGCTGCCTTTGCTGCAAGTTTTAGCAGTTCGCCCTGGCGACCAATCACCGCACTCAGCAACTCTCCCATGTCATATCCGCCGTCAGCTTTAAAATTGACCTTCGCTCCGAGTTCGTCAGCGAGGTCGGCGGCTACGTACTCCAGATGCCGACGCAAACGGCCAGCCGCCGTCGGGACTTCGTTCTTGGCCAGATCAGCATCGATTTGATCCCATACCTCCGCAACCTCACCGAGGATTGGCCCGGTTTCGACCGTCCAAGTGTGAAAGGCCACTGCTGACTTTGCGCCGATTACTCCCTCGGAGCGTAGCTGTCTGGCCCAGACCTGATCATGTGTTGTAATAACGAACTGTGTGTGCGGGAAAGTCGTCTTCAGTAGCTTGCAAAACTGCTTCCGGTGTTGCGAATCGACAGACATCACCACATCATCAAGCACCGCGAACGTGAAATCGTTACCGAGAACCCGCTTCATAAGGGCCAGGTAAAGACACACGCCCATTCCATCCTGATGCCCCTCGCTGTGGTAAGCCCCTGGTGGGAACATTCCTTTCTTATGGAAATCGACGAGCAGACCCAGCTTCCCATCGGTGGCTTCAAACTTGGCTTTGAACTCGCCCTCATCATCGTGGTTAATGAGCCTGTAGTAAGACCCAAACTCTTCTTCAACTTCCTGATAGAGCGTAAGCAGTGCCGCCTCGGAAACTTCGCAGTAGATTTTGTAGGCCGACTTTCCAAGCGACGCATCGGCCTTTTTTTCCTCCGCGTTCCGTCGACCGATCCGGAGGTTATTCAAGCGCTCCTGGGCAACAACCAAGAAGCTCCTGGCCTCCCCAGCCGCGCTCTTATCTGGGCGAGCCTTCACCATGTCCTGAGTGGTGTCCAGATCGCGGATCAACGTGTTGGGAACCGCTGCCCATCCCGACTCGAAACGCTCCTTCGCTCCAATTACTCCCTCTAAGGACGTTAGCGATTTGGAGAAAGTGAGCAATCCCCCCGACCACTCACCCAGACGGGTTGAGAACTCCTTCGCTACCTCCGGTAGTTTCGTGAGGGGATCAATCAGACTACGCAGGCGGATGATTTCCGCCGAAACCACCTGCCCAGATTCGATGAGCTGATCGCGTACAACCTTGGCTTCCTTTGACTTCTCGAGTTTTTCTCTCAGGTGCGACCGAAGCTTGTTTATGTCCCAATCAAGGTCGCACAACGGACACCGTGGGCTGTCCACCAGATCGAGACCGGTTTGGAGAAACGAGTGCCGTTTGATCAAAGGCAGGAGGGTCGGGTCCGCTTCTAGCTTAGCGGTGTTTTGAAGGAGTAATTTGACTGTCCCCTGCGTTGACGATTCGAGACCCTTCGCTGCTGGATCAGAAAGCGCTTTGAGATCTGCGAGTGCCGATTCCTTGGTCTGGCCGCCGTCTCCCTGCACCCCGCTTTCCGAAAGTCCTTCAGAAAGAACGGTGCCTTTTGTAAGTTGCGGAATCTCTTCGAGACCGAGCAGCTTACGTCGTTTGTTGACCACGAGAAGAAGATCTTCGGACTTGAGGACTGGGAGGTCGAGATGCCGCTTCAGACTATCTTCGGCAGTTTCAGATTGCGTCTTCGCTGTCAGGTACTCGGCGTTGAGCTTGTTCTCGGTGGTCTTCAGCGTCGCCCGAGTCTGGTCAATGTCATCAAGCTTGAGAAGCGTCTGTACATCGCGGGATCGCTGTGTCGCCTCGGTGAGAATGAACTTGATAATTTCGCGGCGCGAGAGCGTTATTTCTGGGTGTTCGGCAACTTCGGCGAATACCGCCCTGATGGCATCGTCATTAGGAGTGATCTGTGGCTGTTTCGACTTTTTGATAGTGCGAGTGATCGACGCTGATTTCTTAAGATGCGGAATGTATACGCTCAAACGCACGGAGGATGCGTCTGGATCGCTTCGCTTTTCGACATGCGGCCCGTGGTCGGAAAGCGTTAGGTCGCCTGTCCCCGAGCCCTTGAGCCGACCGATCTCGCCGGTGAGGGCGAACTGAATCGCGTCCACAACGCCGCTTTTCCCCGACCCGTTCGGCCCAGACACGACAAAACTTTCCCGGTTCATAGTCAATGTCAGGTCCCGAATCCCGCGAAACTCTTGAATTTGGACGGATTCGATCTGGATCAAGGTAGCTTCTCCTTCGAACTCTCGGAGAACACCTTTATAAGATCGGTGGCCTTTGGCTTTTTGCTGCCACTGAACAGATCGCGAACTTGCTTCACCTTCGCCTCAGTGAAGCCTCCGGCCTTTGCCAGCCTTCGATAGAACTCTTCGAGAATCTCCTCTTGGAAACTGGCCATGGTGTCATCTCAACATTGCGCAACGAATCGCGCCATTTCCGCGAAGCGACAAAAAGCATTCGCCAGTTGCATCTGACGAGGACTGCGACACTCGGGTTCAAATAGCCGTGGGTTCCCGACCACAATCACGTTCGACATCGCTCGTGATGTCGCGACGTTCAAGCGGTTCAGGCTGTAAAGGAACTCCATTCCTCGCGGCGCATCCTCCGGCGAAGACGTCGTGAGTGAATAGATCACCACCGGCGCTTCTTGTCCTTGGAACTTGTCAACAGTTCCAACTTGCGTTCCCGGTAGCCGGGCCAAAATATCAGAAACCTGTGCGTTATAGGGCGCCACGATTAATATGTCTTTCGATTCCACGGCTCGGCTGTTACCTACGCTCCTAAACCACCTTACCCCGGGAGCCAACAGACTTTCGACGATTCGTGCAACTACCTCCACTTCTTCTGGTGCCGAATTTCGATTCCCTTCGTGCATCACCGGCACAAACCACAACCCTGCCCCGCCCAGCCAAGGGTGCCCCTCTAGAACCCGATAGCGTGTAAAGTCGCGCGCCCCCAATCGCCCCTCATAAAACAACTCAGAGGTAAAATCGCAAATGCTCGGGTGCATTCTCCATGTTTCAGGTAGCAACAATCCCATCGTCTCGGGAATCGTCTTATGTGCTCCCAAGAGATACTCTAGCGCTGACTTCTCGGCTCCGGGAGGATGGTTCCCCTTCAACGGTCGTTCCAATTGCTGTGGATCGCCAATCAGTACCAGATTCCTCGCCGCCTGCGCCACCGCGATCACGTCCGCCAAGGCCATCTGCCCCGCTTCGTCAATAAACAGCACATCCACTGCCTCAAAGGATTGCTCGGGTGCCCATAGCCACGATGTTCCTCCAACCACATTCACCGAGCCGGACCGCAACTCCGCCCAAGCAACGCCGTTATTCTTGGCGATCGCAATTTCTGGCGTTTGTTCTTCTTCATCCGACCGCTGCATGCACTTTACACCCTCAATATTGTCCTCGCGTGCAGCATTCGCAACCTCATCGAGCAATTTCCGAATCACCTTGTGGCTCAAGGCAGTAATCCCGATTTTTTTCCCCTGTCTCACCAACTGGCAGATCATCCGTGCTCCGGTGTAGGTCTTACCGGCCCCTGGCGGTCCCTGAATCGCAAATACCGAATGGTCGAGTGCCCCTGCCACTCGGCAGGCTGTAATCTTAGCGTCCTCACCAGCCAATGCCGCAATCGTGTGTGGCGCAACGAGCCGTGGCGGTCTTCGCAGCAACAAATCCCGCGCTGCCCGGTAAACTCCCTCGCCGTCCACGCGGTTATCCGCTACCCAGGTGCCAATTCGTAGCAAAGCATCCGCATGTTCGCTGACCCCGAACGGACGGTCCCACATGTACACGCTGGTCGGATGAACATCCGCCGTTTTCTTCATCTTCTTGATATCGATGGCTCTCTTCACCGGATCGATAGCTGCCACGGACCCAATCTTTTCGCCTCGGTGATACAAATCCTTCTCGGAGCGCACCTCTGTCTCTTGCTTTTCAAACGCATATCGGTCCACGGGAATCTTCCGCTCGACAGCAATCCGTTCGACAAATCGCAATCCTGATAGTGCAACGCGTTCGTCCAATAATTCCTCGTCATCAAGATCTGCTAATCGGTAGCCTTCCCACCAGCTGGCTTTGTTCTCCCTTCGGTGCCAATCCAGCAGTTGCGCCAACATCCAGGCCGCGGCCTCCTTGTCGGAACGCTCAGCAGGATCAACCGGAACACCCTCCACGAGTCGCCCGACAAGTACTGCGACTCGCTTCTGCCGTTCATCCAATTCCTCTGACGGTGCGCCATCGCCAACAACTGGTCTCGGAATTACTATTCCGGTGTCCTCCACTTTACTGCGCTCTTCCTCCAGCCAATCCCGCAAAGAGGCTGTGGACCGGCAATCGTCTTCGTTATATCCCTCCATTGCGGCTCGCACGTTTTCAGGTAGGTCTCCCTCCCACCCGAGTTCTAGCCAATGTTCCACATAACGCATCGCCTCGCGCGACTCCGCCAGCGGTACCTTTCGCCCAAACTTGTGGAAAACCTCCAATGCCTTCAGCGAGTACTCCTCCACACCAGCCCTGATCGCTTGTTTGAAAATTGTATGAAGATCAACGAGCAATCCGGCCCGCAACATCCTGTCAATTTCGTCCTCTCGCGTCGCGTATCTTCCCATCAACCATTTGAACCGACCGGGCTCGTACGCTCCAAAATGGTAGACATGCATATTCGGAGCCGCGTTCCACCTCCGCATAATCTCGTCTACTACCCATTCGAAGGCATGCTTCTCCTCCACAGCTGTGAAACACCACCTCTTTGAGTAGAGCAGCTCGTTTTGTTCGTCGGTCGCGACAAAGCCAAAGAGATATTGCCGCCCGCCATCCGTGGCAAACGGATCGCCCTCCAGATCAACAAGCATATCCAGGCGCGAGGGTTCTGGGAGCTTGGAGAATCCCATCCCCTCCGCGATAGGCAGTAACTCGTGCACGGGTCCTTCCTGCGTTCGTCCCTGCACCTGCACGCGGGCCTGCTCCCTTACGCGTTCGTATCCCTCGTCGGAGCCGCGCAACGGCCTTTCCTCCAGAGGAATCGGCAGAACCGCCAGTTTTGTCATCGTGTCGGTCTGCCAGCAATTCAGTTGATTACGCTGGAGTCGCGTAATTCCCGCGACCAGCGAAAGATGATCATCTTCCCGCCACCTTGCGTCACACTCGCGAAACCAGCGGCATACATCGCAATGCGTGCAAGGCTCCGGGTAGGTCTGTTCGCCCTGCCCATCACCGCAAACTTTTTCGAGTCGCGCCTTCACATATCGGTAGTACGCCGCATATTCCGCGAAGCGATAAGGTTCGGCTTCGAAATTCTTGCCGGCAGGAACGACGTACATAAATTCAGGGTTGTCTCCTTGGATCTCCGCCAGCAGTGCCGAATAAACACCAAGTTGAAGGATCGTCGCCGCTTTTGTTTCGCGTGACAATTTGCAATCGTAAGGCTCGTAAGACCATCCTCCCAGGCGACTCGGCTTTGCCACTTTCCGCAGCACATCGGGACGCCCAAACCATCGCCCTGCGGCTAGGTTGCCCTGCGCGATAACCTCGATTCCGCGTTGCATGCACAACCTAGTTTCAATCAACGCTTGCTGCTCATTCTTGACCTCCCGCAAGTCCGCGAGTGACACCCCCCGGTCCAGGAGAAAATTGAGGTAAGCGGCTTCATGCCGTGACCCCAGTTCTTGAATCACGAAGAGGTCGGGCGATCTCCACTCCGGAGCACCCCGCTGCCCCCGTGCCACACGCAGGTCTAGCGAGGTAAGATGACGACATCCCAAATGATTGCTGAGGTCGCTTGCTGATAGTCGAATGCCTGTTGGATCGGCTTTCATGGACGGTACGCGTTCGAGCAGACTGAGACGGAATATTGCGCGACTCCCCAGACACCCAGGAGACTCACCAAAAGACTACCTCCTACGGAAAGAAGCAAATTGTGAAACACTGGGGACGACACTCAGGCGGTAAAGATACTACAGTCCCACTGATTTCCGTTAACTGTCCTCTTGATTCGTGGTGGGGGTTGAGCACTGACAGATCGGGTCTAAGAGGCTAGAATGGCGCAATCTTTCTCAAAGCTGGCCAGGAGTTAATATTACATGTACGAACAAAAGCACCTTTTCGATTTCATCGTGGAGCGCATCGAGGATACGGGCTCGGAGAATGGTCTGAAGCTTCCCCAGGCTTTCGGGCGCTGGTTTGCCTGTATGTATTTTGACAAGCCGCAAAACTTTTCGATCTCCGATGGCAGCGGCGATGGAAAGGTCGACCTCTTCTTTCAAACGACCGATGGCAGGAACGTAGATCATTTCGTGCTGAACACGAAATTCACCGAAAAATATAACACTCCTGCGCCCGTAGCTTTTTACGATGAGATCAATCGTTTCTGGCAGGCCTTTGCCAATAGAGCGAACCGAGACGCTTATTTGTCAGTTGTGCGCACAGAACTCAAAGCTAAGTATCGGAAATTGTTCGAATACTACGACAACGGAAATGCACAACTCTTCTTCGTGACAAACCACAGACGGAATGAACGGCAATTCAGCACCGTAAAGGCCACTGGGGTTCAGATATTTCACCTGGAAGAGCTGTTGCAATTCACCTTGGACTATCTGGAAGACGCCATGCCTCGCACCCCGGGCATGACGTTAACAGGTATTAATACGGTACTTTCGGCAGACAAGCGCGATACGGAAGTACCTACGTCCATCGTGTTTGCCAAGCTGATAGATTTTATAAAATACATGGGGGGCGACCCCTATGACCTCCTTTTCGCACGGAATGTACGGTTATCCCTTGGGAACACTCCGGTCAATAAAGAAATCCGCGCTACGTTCAGAGATTCCCCCACCGAGTTTGTCTTCAGCAACAACGGTATCACGATGCTTTGCGAGCGGCACACACACGATCCTGGTAAGCAGGAGATCGCGATCGAGAACCCGAGGATCGTCAACGGCTCTCAGACTCTGCACAGTATTCGTGACGTGACCAGCCCGTCCCTCACCGCGCGAGTAATGGTCAGAATAATTGAAGTCCCGCCACTTGACCCTGATGACTTCTCAGCGCAAGCAGCCAAGAAACGAGACATCGTCGACAAAATCTCCATTCGAAGTAATCGGCAAAATCCGATCAAGCCCTGGAACCTCGTTTCGACCGACGACTTCCAACACGATCTTGCACGGTTTTTCAGGAAAAAGCGTCTTTATTACGAGCGGCGCGATCGAGAGTGGTCCGATCGCAAGACTGAACTCAAGAGTCTTGGCATCAGCCGTGGTCCGGACATCAAATGGTTGGCGCAGTTAGTCTCTAGCTATCATTGGGATAGCAAGCTGCTTGGTCCGGTTCCTGCGAAAGCGCGACTGGGTGAGCTCTTCGATGGTAAACCGTATGAACTCGTTAGCAAAACAAAACCAGAGCTGGCGTATCAGCTATACCTTCTAGGACGGGTTCTTGACGATTCCATTAAAGAACTGGCCCGGTCAAAGCAATACGTGGAGCATTTCGCATGGCAAGCGCAATTCACGCTCTTTTCGCTGTGTGCCAAAGCGTTTCAAGCTAGCAACGTAAGCTTCGGCGCGCCTGAGGTGACCACTTTTCTTGAAGCCGCCCTGCCTACCAATCGGTGGGTTGCGTTCTGTAAGCAAGGTATCGATCACATTCGAGCCATTTACCGAAAGGATGCAAGGAGACACCAAGACAAAATGCGCCAAGATCTGACGCTAGCAAACTACTTCAAATCACACAGCTACACCGCCAAGGTCCTCGCAAAACCGGTACCACAGAAGATGAAGAAATTGGCCAGGCAATTGTCACGGACTGCGCGGAACGCGCATTGAAGCCTTGGAAAGGATTCGCCCAAGGTCTGGTAACGCGAAAACCGCATTGACAGGGTGCCGCCAAGTGTCGGGCCATTTGCGAAGTTGAGGAAGACCTAAAGCACTGGCTCCGGAGGCAGGGAGTTCCCGACTAGGATAGGGAGCAAGAAGCGGACACCCTATGGCTGTTACACCACTTACGCCATCATGCGCCGACACTGATTCCAGACGGATACAGTCGTGGAGTTTCTACGATTCGTAAACCGCACTTCTGTCAACCCAAGACTTGCGGCCTCCGCTAGCACACGGTCGCGCCAGGTAAGCACCGACCTGTCACGCCCGTTGCCATCCGCTCCAGCCGCAAATACTAGACCGCTTCGCTTTCTGTCCTTTCAGTGAGTCCGTTGCGATTTGGTTCCCCTCTCTGGTTGAGGGAACCAACTCTCAACTCACCGAAAGGACAAAGAAAATGAATTCAGAAAACATCAAGAAAGCTACAAATCAAGCCATCGAGCAACTCATTACGGCACTCAACGAGGGCCGGAGCGAAACGCTGACGCAGTACCTTGCAGCGATTGGCCGATTCTACCGCTACAGTCTCCGAAACGTGATGCTCATCGCATCACAAAAGCCGACCGCATCGCACGTGGCAGGCTTTCACACTTGGCACAAGCTTGGGCGATTCGTGAAGAAGGGCGAGAAAGGAATAATGATCCTTGCTCCCGTCGTCCGGCGAAAGACTGAAAGCAAGGAACAAAACGAGACAGACGAATCATCAACGCCTGTCGGATTTCGTGCGGCCTACGTCTTCGACATCAGCCAGACGGACGGCCAAGAACTTCCCACAATTGGCAGCGTGAATGGCGATCCTCGGGAGTACCTTGAGCGCCTTGCGAAATTTGTCGCGGAACAAAGCATCGCTCTTGAGTATTCACAGGAAATCGCTCCAGCGCGTGGCACTTCCGCAGGGGGCAAGATCACATTGTTGCCCGGTCAGTCCCCGGCTGAAGAATTCGCAACTCTGGCGCACGAACTCGCGCACGAAATGATGCACCGCACCGAGCGTCGAAGCAGCACGTCGAAGCGCATCCGCGAGACCGAGGCCGAAGCAGTCGCATTCGTCATTTCCCACGCAATCGGTCTGGATACGGGATCGGCAGCGCAGGACTACATCCAACTCTATGAGGGCGATGCGAAGCTTCTCACTGAAAGCCTTGAATACATCCAGCAAACTGCAAACCAAATCCTCAATGCTATCGGCGCGGACAGGGCATCCGCGCCGCCCGCCTAAAACGGGCAATCGCGATCACGCGGCTATGGATTTTCGTCCGTTGCGCCTTCCCGCCATTTTCTGAGCCAACGACATAAGAAGCTTTCTATCCCTTTCCTCTGCGCGGCCTAAAAGCCTTTGCAACTTCGACAGGAGCCGGGCCTCCTTGCCGGAAATTCCCCACACAATGTCATCCACAGTCTTCCGTTTGAGTAAATTCGGCAGTTTGGGTGGCTCCTCGCCATCGTAAAAAAGTTGATACAGAGGCACTTCGAGTGCCCGAGCCATTTTCTCCAGAGTCTCAATAGCTGGAACCGTATGCCCATTCTCTACCCGCGAAATGTAACAACGAAGCAGGCCTGTGCGCTTCTCAATGTCGCCCTGAGACAACTTCTTCTCTTCGCGCAAAGCGCGTAAGCGGTCGCCAATGACCATGTTCCTAGCCTCCTCCACCCAACAATGCTGTTACCAAGAGCCTCAGATTCAAGCACAAAGACCAGTCAAAGTGAACAACTTCCACTGGCAGTTCGGGCTTATGAGAATTCGCGCGACGCAGAGGCGTAGCCCGCATGGAACTGGGTCCGAGAGGCGACCCCGGTGCGAATGGCTACCTCTCCCTCATCGCGTAACAGGATTGCTGGCAAACGCGACCTTCCGCACGCCCTGAGCGGACCCGATGGCAGCTCAGGTCCTTCCCGCGAGGTTGATTTCACTCGATACATTTTCCCTTTTCCGCCGCGCATTTCCTTGGGCATGGCTTCGGGAGAATTCCCACGCCCGGCAGCTTCGCGCCGTCTGCTTTTCCGTCTCCTCCCAAGAAATCTTCTGAAGCCTCGTCGAAGATTTGCTTGTGCCCCTCCCGAAAAGCCGTCGCTCGCTTTGGGAGTGGTCTCCACTCGCCTTTGGGTGCCTCAAGCAAAAGGGGCGAAAAAGGAGAAACAAAATGTATTTGAATTCGATCCAAATCATCGGCTTCCTCGGGAAAGACCCGGAGCGACGCCAAGCACGTGCCAACGGCGCTGCATTCGCCGTTCTGTCGGTCGCCACGCAACGGTCGTGGAAGAACGCGCAGGACGAGTGGTGCTCGAAGACCGAGTGGCACCGCGTCGTCGCGTGGAACGGCCTCGGCGAGCGCGTTGCGGCAGCGCTGCGCAAGGGCGATCACGTCCTAGTCGAAGGCACGCTCGTCAGCACGACCTACGACCGTGAGTACGGCAAAGGCAAGAAGCCCACAGTCGTAAAGCACACACTGTGGCAGGTTCGTGCGGAGTCGGTCCGCAAGCTCAATCGCGGAGAAAAGGAGCCGGAAGCAGTCGCTTCCGGCTCAAGCAGCGACGTGCCTGTGAGCGCGCTGCAATCCGGTGAGGACGCCCCATTCTAGGGGCGTCCTTCAATCGAGGGCCTCAGCGATGCCGAGGCCATTTTTTCCCCTTAGGCTCCGTTCTCACGCAGCGCGTTCGCTATGGCGAGAGAGAAACTTCTTAAACCGTTGGGACCCGAAATGCCTCTCGTTTCCACAGTCGCCCCAACCACTAGGCGATCCCCAATCTGTATTCTCTCGAACATGTCACACGTACCCACGCTTCTCGGTTGATTGGTGCCAGGCTTTGGGTAAAGGAGTACGGAAAGATTCGCATTGATCGCGTCCATAAATGCTAGAGTCTCGTATAAATCTGCATTCGAGATACTGGTCTGCTCGACGCCATCCGGACCGATCCGCCCTTTGTACTTGGCGTCAACGGGCACTGCCAACCCGCCGGACTTTCTAATGGTCATATCAGGGGTAACGCGAACAGGGGCGACTTTGCCGTCTATGGTTCTCGTCCGAGCACCAAGGGCGTGATCAATTTTCAATACGGCTCGGTCAGTCATCACTGACCGAACCGCCACCAGAAGAAGCATCTCCCAGGCGCTCGCTGTCCTGAGTAGGAAACCGGGGGCAAACACATGCGTCCGATCACGAAATCCGACGCCAAAACCTCTTAATACCTCGCTCGACAGATCGTAAAGGTCCTGCCAGCGAGAATGTCTCGGAGGCAGACGCTTTACTCCAGGACTGACTTTTGGACGACTACTCTGCGGTGCTAGTCTCAGTTGGGCCTCCGACAACCTGCGGCGCACATCGCCGTCACGCACCTCTGGAAGAAGCAAACATACCGCATGGTAAATCACTTGGTTGTATTGGTTTTTTCGGTCCAGAATGATTCCTTCTTGCAAGAATCCACTTTCGTCGTGTGCCAACAAGGATTCGGGGTCGAGGTCACCATCTATGTCGAAACTCTTCCATGTACGCTTCTTATACGCTCTCAGCGGGCGAGCCTTGTTGGCCTCATACATTTCCAGGACTGTTAGGGCGATCAAGTCGGCAAGGCTGTACTTTTCCTTAACTGCTGATTGAAGGGCTTCCCTAGGTAGAACGCGTCCGTAGCGTGTAAGGGTAGCGATAAGAAAAAAATCGTCGCGCCACCCGGCGTCTGTGGGGTCCAAAAATTTTGGGCAGACCTCTAGTTCCAACCCATTTGTTAGTCTGATTAAACCCGCGACGCCGCCGACCCGAAAGCCATCTCGCTCAAACAGGATAGGATCAGAGACACGCAGCACGTCCGATAATCGACGTGCGGTCTGTTCAAGGCATTTCTGCAGGGCCTCGCGGGTAATGCCCAGTCGTACGGCTTCCTCTTGGATATTCGTAGCCGGACCATATTCGACAATGCTCAACCGTCTGATCGAAGATGATCGCGCCATAACTAAGTCTAGCTTTTCACAATTGTCGTGAGGATGCCGTAAATCTCCGATGGACTGGGTGAATCAGGGCCATCCAGACGCGTAACCAAACTGTCCGCGAAGTAGGTTTCGATCAGTTTGTAGCTAGTCCCTTCTGTTCTTGCTCCCAAGACATTTGCAACGCCTCTTGAATCTCCAAAGAAGACTTCGGCAATGTGAGCGAAAAGCCTCGTCCACGCCTGAGCAGCAAATGCCAACGCCCCTTGCGCGTCGTTAGGAATATTAGCCACAGGCACTTCCATCAAAATGCCATGCCCAATCTGAAATTCCGCACCGCGACCAAGTTCGATACGTTCGTTGATCGCTCTCCAAGCCTGGACAAGTGCCTCATAAACGTCACCACTACTCTGCGGAGCGGAAGGTAGATCACCTTTGGCAGCAGGGAGCGAGAAATATGTTCTCAATATAGGCTCGTCAACCCGCAATCGATATGGTTCCCAACGTCGGCGAAACGCGACGTCAAGCGGCTCTATCGACGTGTCGGCTTCATTCATGGCGGCCAGCAAGTACAGATGCTGTGGCAGAGCAACCTCAACCCATTTCCCGTCGCCATCCAGCACGTTGAACTTGTATGTCATTCCAGTGGGCTTCCCATCTGGTCCGAGGCGCTTGTCTCTCTCAATGGCTGTTATCGAATCACCGAATGCTGCAACCGCTGGTCCCCGATTGATTTCGTCAATGATTACCAGCGATGCTCCATCTTTCGTCATCCCATGGATCGCAGCATGATAGAGAGGGCCATGAGTGACGACAAAACTGTTGCCTGTCTTGCCCGTCGAAGGCATCAAACCGCCGATGAAATCTCTATATTTCGTCCCTTGATGAAATGTAATCGACCAGGATTTTCTGTCGGTCCGAGCTGGACTCGGTAGCCAGTCTGTTGCACCGGCCACTTGCTGCCCAGCTGGAAAAGCATTAGGTCCGGTGGGCGTGAAAGCGGGCGAACCCGCTCCAGCGAACCAATAGCGTACTTCGGCCAATAACCTCGACTTACCGGTCGCCGGTGCACCAGAAATCAGAACATTGTGATAGTTCCTCAACAGTCGGAGGACTTCGATAGCCTGCGCTGAGGGCGACTTGAAGTCTGGCGGAGTCATTTCGGGAAGACCTCATCCTTCTCGAAGTCAATTACCCCCCGCACGGCTTGATTCTTGGGAGTATCTTGCATACGCTTCTTTATGAAGTCACGCACTTTGGGTGTTTCTCCATCCAAATTCTTCTCTTCAATTAGTCTCGCCCACACGTTTCCGTCGGCATCTTTTACAAGCAGATAGAACCACTTTTGACCTTTGGCCCGTGCTTCCTGAAATTGTGCCGCGTTAACTTCCCAGCCATCAATCTCATTAATACTAGCCACCCGTGTCTCGCGTGGCCGTACGCTAGTAGGCCGCCACAACTCAACTGTCCTGTGACCTTCTTCGTCAGTTGGATTTACCCAATGAATCGTGCCTGATTTCACCCCAGGCTCTTTCGTGGCCGCCGGAAACATCGAAGCGATCTTCGTTCCGAACCTATTCGGCATCCGCAAATCTCTCGCTCCACCTCCAGATGTGGCCACGTTCGACTTCGTCTGCTGTTTCTTAATGTCACCCGGCAACACTTCTTGAAAGAACAGAAGGACCGGCTTCTTCATCGTGGGGGGCATGGGTCCCCTCCTCGTTCCAAGTTTCAAAACAATTTTCCGGTTGAATGTCCCCTCCGAGATGCGAAGGTACGAATGGAACCGCTCCAGACGCTTTTGCTCGCTCAATTCGAGAGGCCCAAACTACCATCTCCCTAGCGCTCGCGCCACCGCGCGATTTACTGACAGTCCAGAGCACAAAGTCTTTCGTGATTGTTGACCGTCGCTCGCCAGCTAGAGGAGGTTGGGCGCGGTCGAGGAGCGGGAAATCTTCTAACACAAGCCGCAGCTCTTTCACACCAAGTCCATACGCGTCGAGAACACGGCATTCGATCTCCGCTCGAAATTCCGCAATTTGCCACGGAGATGGTCGCTTCGACCTCACGAACTCCGACTCGTGGCAACATGAACTGATCGCATTCACAAGCTCAGCCAGCCTCTTCACTTCGGGACTCAACCAATCGAGGACTGGAAACGGTAGTCCCAACAACAAAAAATAATTAACCGTTGTGGTTACGATCCGCCTTAACAACCAATCGAATAACAGGCTATTGGCGATTCCCAGCCAACAGGACTCAACCAAGAATTCATGCTGCCGTGCATGTGGAAACACTATCGTCGGCACTTTGTTCCCACATACTACTCCCGCCGGAATGCGGGCCGCGAGCATTGCTCGCTCGTTAGTCTGCCCTGTGATGTCGCAAAAGCCCACTCGCGACTTCTCAACACGCTTTCGAACACTCGCTGGAAGATCCTCTAGTGCATACCAGAACTGTGGCTTGAACACGCAACTCCGACCTTCCGGGATAGCTTCCCAGGTGGCGCTACGTCCGGTCCCAGATATGTATACTTTCACTGCATGTCGATACTGATGGATCATACGACCCTCAATGACAGGAACAGCGCCCTCTCTGCGCGTTTGCAAAAAGTTCCCTCTGTCCCGCGTCATGTCTATTTCTCGCATTAACGACGGAACCCAATGCCCGGTTTGATTGCCCAAGGACGTATGTTCAGCGCAAATCCTACGGAAGAGTTTCCATTCCGCTTCTGTTCGGACCTCGGGAACGGACATGTCTGGACGGATCTTCCCGAGGGCTTCACGATCAATCGCAACAGCACCCACGACCTTCACTGCCGTTTCATTGCCCATCGCATGACGGAGAACGAAAGGATGCTTCGTCCCAGAGATCTTCACAGTCATGCTCAACAGCATGAACTTAAACCGCGTATCGATTGCGAAAAATCTGGCTCTATTCTCAAGGACCGTAAGACTGACATCGGAACACTTGTCAGAAATAAACTGCCTAAGCCTCTTCGTGCCCAGTGATCGAATCAGACCCGCCGGGACATAGAGAGCAACGCTTCCATCCGCTCGGACCAATCTCAGTGCCAATTCGACGAACAACTTATAGAAATCAGTCTCTCCAGACCCCTGAAGGTAGAAATCGGAACGAAAATCCTCTACATACCTCTTCATCACGCGCTGCTCTCGGTCGAACCCTCTTCGGGAAATTGCATCGTAGCCAGCACCGTAATGACGATCAACACCATTAGCTACGAGAAACTCGTGCCTTGATAGCTTCAACTTCTCCCATGGAGGATTGCCCAACACTACATCGAAGCCATCTGGAGCTGCATCCTTCCACATCATTGCCCCATCTCGTAAGCTATCCCCACAGCGCAAATGCCTGAGAAGCGACGTAATGACAGCCCGGTCGCCGGTGAGCGAGGAGAGAGCTAAGGCCGCACCGCGAAGCGCTCTACTCGAAAGATCAGCGGCGAACAATGAATCGGCAATTAGCCGATCCGCACGGCGGCGCTGATTTTTCCCCATTGCCAACGCAGTAGCCACGAGCAGAATTCCCGTGCCAGACGCTGGGTCAATTATCAACGGTTGTTTTCGCTCCGTAACCTTTAACTGTGCCGCCAGGAATTGAGCCAACCGCCAATCGGTGTAGTATGCGCCACCGCGTCTCTTCTCAGACTTCGTCAAAGGTGGACTTGCGAGAGATGCGAGGGCTAGCGACGTATGAATCGGAAGAGCCTTGAGAATATCAACAAGCTTGAGGGCAAAGACCTCGATTGGAGATTTCCCGATTCTTTGGTTTGAGCTGTCCTCTCTGAGCGATTCATACCAGCCATAGGAATACCCACCAACCCTTGCGGCGGCAGCTTCCAGAATTCGGAGCCGGACCTCATCACGCAGGTCAGGATTGGTTGAGGATACTGCGGCGGACAATACTTCCTCTGCCGGACTCAGTACCGCCGATTCTCGTGAGCAAATCACGCTCATCCTGCCGCCGCCACCGCTGCCACCGCGTTGGGCCGGAAAATTTCAACGACATATTCGGAAACCTTATTTCCATTTTCTCTGGCCACTTTATTGGGTCGATATCGACCGATGGTCCCGAGCGCATGAACCGTCACTTCGCCAAAGCTAGCAGCTACGCTTTTAAGGTCAGCTAGGCTCATATGACCCTCGGAACTATAAGAGATGAAAACGCGGCGTGCTGCAATCTGCGCTATCAGTTTAGCCATAGCTTTCAGGGCTTCCCTCTTGTAACAGAAAAGTGAAGACTTCTCCTCCCACGGACGTAAGCCGGTGACCCCGCCTACAACGGGGTTGTCGCCAGCCGTGATGGTCTCCAGAACGTGGTAATAGGCCGCGTACTGCCTTTTAGTGTACGGCGGATCAAGATATACCACGTCACAAGGACTGAAATTAACATCGAATACGTCACTTGTCGAAACTTCAAATCTCCGCCGAAACGGCAGCAATGGGCGCGGGCACAACCTGATCGGACGTATCGAGGTTGAGGTCCAATTGCGAAGAAAGCAACCATAAGTTCCGGCGATGTTCGCGACGGAATTAGCAGCAAGTAACAAGTCCGCGATGAGAAGCCGCTCTTCGATTTCAGTGATGCGACCGGCGCAACGCCATTCCCTTATTCGTAAGCGCATGCCGTCAATGCGAGCACCGTTTTCCGTTGTGAAATAGCACCTTTTGTGGCCCGTTCGGCTTTTTCCTGAGGGTGTGTATTCCCGATACATAAAACCCTTTCGTCTCCGCGCTTCATTCAATTTCGTTAGCGCAGAGTTGTACCCGCCAAATGATACGAAAGGTACATCCAACTCTGTAACCAATTGTGCTGTCGTAATAGCAGTGCATGAATGAAGGTGATCGTTTGCTCGCACGTGCCAACCCCGAATGGCCGCTTCGCGGCTGACAATACCAGTCCCCGCGAACAAATCTACAAATGCGCCCTGCTCCTGTGGCCTTGGCGACCCCACGACATCAAGGATCGCAGCCACGATTCTCGCCTTAGATCCGATATATCTTAGAGTTCCCATCAGAAGAAGATTTCGCAACTAGCTCGTGCGACACCTAAGGAGAAAATCTCTCTGCAATTTCGTGTGGAGTTTAGCACAAGGAAGAATCGTCCAAGTGTGAACCGGTGGAACGCTCTGTGTGAATCAACGACCATTTTCCGGTCAGCTCCCCGTCACCAAAATGGCCCTGTCCCACCTGCTTAGCGCGTTCAAAAAGACATCGCTTTTTCTTCGCCTATCCTAGATGATTCACCATCTGCAAGTCAACAACTATCGCCGGAGCAATGAGATGCCACATTCCCCCTTCGCATCTGACAAGTCCGCCGGAGTCTCTAGGTTTCGGTCCCAGTTCAGGAAGTACGCGCGTTGTTCAATTCGTGCACGCTCACGAACCCGCAGCGTTCACAGATGAAAGATCTGTTCCACTGCCCATATTGTCCCGGGTATCCGATACATAGCGACGCAATGCTGCGCATCTTGTCCAACCAAATCCTCCCAGAATCTGAAGTCCCTAGCTGAGGGCACGACGGTCAGATTTTTCTGGTCAGCTATAAGGCACGCGAAGGCTGCCCGATAGCAACGCTCTAACCGTTTTCTACATCTACCGATACTAAGGGGGTGAATCCCATGAAAAAGAGCCTCCCCTGGCTGATGCTTTTGGGCGGTTTGCTACTGATCGGCTGTGCGAGCAAGAACGACGCGAACGAAAAAAACTTCTCAGAAGCTTTGAATTCTTACCTCGCCAAGAAGGGCCAGCTTTGCCTCGGCATTCCGTCGGCGTGGCCGGTCGATCTCAATGAAGCCGAGCGCCGGGGCGGTATGGGTACGGCAGCGGAAATGGCCGCCCTGGAGAAAGCTGGCTTAGTGCGCTCTCACGAGACGGAAACCGAATACACACCGCCGCTGAGCACCCGCCCAGTCAAGGCAAAAGTTCTTCGGTACGAATTGACTGAAGACGGCAAGAAGTTTTACCGAGAAAAACAGACTCTAGCTTTGGTTGGAACGAAGGGGAAGCAGGGCGACCTCTGCTTTGGACAGCAAGCACTGGACAAAATCGTCAAGTGGGAGGGGCCAAATGCCGCTGGCGACTCCAAAGAAGTGTCGGTTTTCTATACGTACAAGATCGAGAATCTCGCTGACTGGGCGAAGAGCCCAGACGTTCAGACAGTTTTTCCTGGAATCGTTTCGGCAAACGATGGAGCCGGAAAGACAGAGATGAACCTGACTCTGACGCTCACCAATCAAGGATGGCAGGCCAAGGGGCTCGACAATCCGTAGCTGCATGGCTCTCGTCGATATTCTTCAGAGTGTTTAACACACGTTGACTCCTTCGGCAGGCGAAAGGGCGAAAATCGCGTCAGTACGAAGGTAGTACGAAAGTACTATAGAATCAATAAGTTCAGAGGAAACCCTCGGCCTTCTCGTCACATCCAAATTAGCAGATACGCGGCGACAAGAGATGGGTCCCCATGCGCCCGAGCCGAGAAACGAAGCCCGGTCCTCCGTTCTTGTTGAACTCGGTTGACCGCTTCGGCAGGCAAATCGCTCCTGCGGTGATGTCTGTCTCGATGGAAATTGGCCCGCGCGCCCTCGCATACGCCCAAAACCTGATCGGTGACCCTGCCCTGGCTATAAACTACTTTGAGCAGGCAGCGGCCTCCGTGACTGCCGCAATCGAGGAGAAGAAGGCTTCTGGCGCACCGGCTGTACTGAACGTCGCAGCATATTTGTTCCGCACATTCATTCGCATGGTGGATGACGCCAAGCACAAAGAGAAAATTCTTGAGGAATCTCTTAAGGAATCCGGCAAAGCGCGAATTCCCTTGACTGAAGAGGCCCAAGTAGAAACCGCCGTGCTTCTGAACGAAGTGATGGAAACGTGTGACAGGGCGTCGCGAGAGGTTATTGTCCTCCGTCTGGAGGGTTTCTCCTGGAAAGAGATCGGGAGACAATTTGACATTTCAAGCCATGCAGCAGAGGCTCGATTTAGCAAAGCTCTTGACCACGCCAGAAAAGTGTTCAAAATACGGAGGCGAAAGGGTTGAGGAGGGCTTCACCCTTGCTATCTGCCAGGCGCAAGTCGAAGGGCCATAATCGGAAGCCATCCGTGGACAAAGCCTTTCTTGAACTCGGCAGGAGGCATTTTGCCGAGGATTTTCCGAATCCCACCCGCCAAGGATGTCCCCAGGACGATGTATTAAGACTATTGGCCGAGCAACCAACGAAGGTCGAAGACTCAGTTCTGGATCACATCACCTTGTGTTCACCGTGTTACACGACCTACAGTGGTTTCCTCCAGCAGATGAAAGCAAAACACTCCAACCCAAGGTCGCAAACCCGATCCTCCAAACCACCAAGAGTGTAAGAATCAAGAAAGTTGCATTTTGTTGGTGAGGTTTTTCCGTTTTTTCCCCTCTGTATAGATGAGGGGAGTTCTCGCCGGTTAACTCCCGCGGACAGGGCGCAACCGATTCCTTCGGTGTTCCGCTCTGTGTCGCGTACGGCCCGTTTGAGGGGACGGACGCGATTGTGGGATAACGCTGTACACGGAGCGCACGCTCCAAATGTGCCTGGACGTGGAAGTCCAGGAACCGGCGCATACAGCCTTCCCATCAATCGCCATCCGCATTCCTTCCTCTTGCCGCAGCCAACGGGGACTCCCTCTCAACGGCCCATTTCTGAGACTCGGAAGAGTCAGGGAGAACACGAACATGAAGCGACTTCTTTGCAGATACCTTCGCAGTTCTTGGCTGCGTTCACCGCTCGTCATCTTTGGTTTCGCACTTTTTCTCGCCGCTCCGGCCTTCGCCCAGGGGAGTTCCCCGTGGGAAAACGCCGTTAGCGTGCTGCAGCAGGCCTTCACCAGCACCATCGCTCGCGGCCTCTCGCTCGTTGCCATTGTCGTGGCCGGCCTCACCTTCGCCTTCGGTGAAGGCGGCTCGAAGCGTGTGCTTGCCGGTGTGCTCTTCGGCGTCGGAATGGCTATCGCGGCGGTGAATTTCCTGTCGTGGCTTTTTCCCGGCAACTAAATCACGCGCGTCCAAAGGAGAAGCAGGTGGCGGAAACAAGACGAATCAACAGAGTTCATCGGGCGTTATCCCGGCCACTGACGATCCTTGGGGCCGAGCGAAAACTCTTCTTCTTTGCCATGTGCATTGGCGCGGCCACCTTCAACCTGCTCAACAGCTTGTTCGGCGGGTTGCTGATGTTTTTGTTGCTCTACTTCATGGCCCGTTGGGCCACCCAGACCGATCCGCAGATTCTGCGATTTCTACTCACCGCTGCACGACTTCGTGCGCAATACGATCCGATGAAGTTCAGCCCCATTCGAATCCGAAGGGATGGCCATGCTCAGACTTAGCCGAATCTTCAAGAATTATAACGAGACCGGCTCTCTCAGTGAGTTGATCAACCTCTACGGCTTTATCGGTCCGCACGTTTTTCTCACCAAGAGCGGGGATGTCGGCATCATCCTCGAAGTTCGTGGCGTCGATTATGAGTGTCTCGACGACGCTTCGATTGACGGTTTCACGAAGCGGCTCGAATCGGCGCTGAAGCTGTTCGATGAAAACTATCGCGTCTACCAATACCTCTTCAAACGGAACAACGAGACCATCCCCTACAAGCTCTACGCCAACCCCATCGTAGACACTGCGATCAAAAATCGAATCGCCTACCTGGCAAGCAAGGCCGACACGCTCTTTTCCGTGTCGGTCTATTACGTGGTGCTATACAAGGGATTTCAGACTTCAGCCAAACTTGGACGCGCCCTGGCCGAGTTTCCAAAGAATCCGAAAAAAGCTGTTGCCGATCTGCGGGCGCATTTTTCTGGTCAGAAGAAAATCGTGGTTCTTGGCCAGCACGTCAGCAATGCCCAGGCTGCGCTGCTTCAGAAAGCCCGCAGCTTCATCCTCCAAGTCAGCGACTTTCTCGCTGTTCGGATGCTCGACAAACAGGAAGCCTTCCGCGTTCTCAAGAGAACGCTCAACTTCGATCCCCACAAACTCGCGCTCGCCAAACTCAAATACGATACCTTCCTCGATTACTACGTTCCCGAATCTCCTATTGAATGCCATCGCGGGCATCTGCGCGTGGACGACTACTACGTCAAGGTCTTGACGCTCAAGGAGCCTTCCGCCCAGAGTTTTCCGCTCATCTTCAAACGTCTGCTCGAAGTGGAAGCGAACTATTACGTCGTGACCGAGTGGAAAAAAGAAGATTCTGGCAAGATGCGCCGGGTCATCCAGACCAAGCGCCGTCATTTTCACAACACCAAACGTTCATTCGTCAGCCAAGTCAACATGAACGACGCCGCTCCGCAGGATGTGTTGCTCGACGATTCCAAGGAATCCCAGGTCAGGGAACTCGGTGAAGGCATCAAGGAGATCGAGCTGCACGGGAATTACTTTGGTCAGTTCTCGCTGACTGTCGTGATTTACGACCTGGACTTGGCCAAAGTGGACCGGGCATGCGCCGACTTCTATAAGGTTTTCAGCGTCCATGACGCCCAGCTTTATGAAGAAAAATACAACCTCCTGAACGCTTTTCTCGCGGCGGTTCCCGGCAACCACGTCTTCAACTTGCGTTCCCTATATCTGCTCAACACCAACTATGCGGATTTCTCGTTCCTCTTCACCCTTCACTGTGGCGAGCCTCGGAATAGCCATCTCCGGCAGGAATATCTCGCGGTTCTGGAGACCAACCACCACACACCCTACTTCTTAAATCTCCATTACCGGGATGTCGCCCACACCATGATTCTCGGGCGGACGGGTGCCGGGAAATCGTTCCTGCTGAATTTCCTCATCACCAATCTCCAGAAATACGATCCGCACACGTTTATCTTCGACCTGGGAGGGAGCTTTGAAAGCCTCACACAGCTTTTCGGCGGCTCGTATGTCCGGGTCGGGCTTGAATCAGGGGATTTCAAGATCAACCCGTTTTCGCTGCCACCGACGAAGGAGAATCTCGATTTCCTCGCGCTCTTCTTGAAAGTGTTAATTCAGGGCCAGAGGGCGGGCGAGCTCGACCCGGCCACCGAGCGCGACCTTTTCCACCAAGTCGAAAACCTATATGCGGTGGAGCCGGAGCTGCGCACGCTGAGCGTGCTGGCGAATACCCTCGGTCACGATATTTCAAGCCGCCTCGCCAAATGGACCCGAGGCGGCCAGTTCGGATTCCTCTTTGACAACGCCGAGGACACGATTTCGTTCTCCCGTTTTCAGTGCTTCGACTTCCAGCGCATGAGCCAGTACCCGGAACTCCTGGAGCCACTGCTGTTCTACATTCTGCATCGCGCCAATGCCGTCATCGCGGATCGTCAGATTTCATCCGTTTTCAAAGCCTTCTTCATCGATGAAGCGTGGGTGTTCCTCAAGAATCCCAGCATTCAACGGTACGTCGTCGAAGCCCTCAAGACTTGGCGGAAGCACAACGCCGCGATGGTCCTCTCGACGCAATCCCTCGACGAACTGAAGCGCTCGGACATCCTCGACGTAATTATCGAAAGCTGCGCCACCAAAATCTTCCTCGCCAACCCTGACATGGACCGCGATCTCTACCGTCGTCAGTTTCACTTGAACGAAAACGAAGTCGAGCTCATCTCGGGCCTCATCCCCAAGCAGCAATTCCTGATTAAGACGCCGGAGTTGGCGAAGGTCGCTAACCTCACCGTGGATGCCAAGAGCTATTGGCTCTACACGAACGACCCCTACGACAACAAGAAACGGAAAGAAGCATTCGAGACCTACGGCTTCGAACGTGGCCTCGAAGTTCTCGCGGGAGGACAGGCGTGATTGCTCATTGCTTTCTCGAATTGTGGATGGCGGAGAGCGACCCGTTTTACGTATTCCTGCCCCTCGCGCTCGCGGGATTCGCGACCGCAATCAACTTCGGTATCCAGTTGTTACTCGGGGGCTTTTCCCGTCACCGCCAAGGTTCCCAGCAACACCAATCACTCTCAAAAGGAGCAAGTCAATGAAACAAATGTTTCACACTCAGTTGCGCAGGTTTTTCTTTCGAGTGTTCGCCGTGCTGGCTGTGGGCGCAATCGTTTTCAACGCTTCGCCCACGCACGCCGCAACGGAAGCAGCGGCGCGCGTCGTGAAGTATTCGAAGGAAGACATTATCCCCGTCCGCGCCAAGCTCCGGTTTTCAACGCTCATCGTTCTACCCGAGGACGAGGAGATTCTCGACTTCACCACCGGCGATAAAGAATTCTGGGTCATCAACGGGGCGCACAACCTCTGCTACGTCCACCCGGCCCAGGCCGGTATCCGCAGCAATCTGAATCTCATCACCGCGAGCGGACACGTTTATTCGTTTCTGCTGACCGAAATCAGCAACCAGCCGAATGCCGAGCCCGATCTGAAAATCTTCATCGAACCCAAGGAAGGCTCCGGGATCGCGGTCAGCACCGGGCTGCGCGGATATGTAAGCGCTGGCGAAGCGGAAGCATACAAGAAGGAATTGGAAACGCTCCGCTCCCAGACGGCAGATCAAATCCACGCGGCGCAAGCCCAGTCCGCCGAGCAGCTCAACTTGTTCCGCTCCAGTTACGCAACCCGGCTCCAATTCGACTACCCGCTCGACTCGAAAGCTGGCCGCGAGCCGTTCCTGGTGTCCGCCATCTACCACGACGACTCGTTCACTTACATCAAGTGCGGCGCGCGGGAAAAGCCCGCTCTGTATGAAATCAAGGATGGCAAACCGAACTTGATCTCGTTCCAATTTGAGAACGGCGTTTACATCGCACCCAAAATCATCGACACGGGCTACCTCGCCGTCGGCAAAAAGAAACTGCCGTTTGCGCGCCGCGTTTCCGCGAACTGAGGAGCCGACGATGAATGAATTGAACCAACACGCACAAGTTCAGGACAAAGCGCAGAAACCCCAAGGCCTTCTGCCGAAGAACGTCCAGTCCTGGCTTCTCATCGGACTGGCGTTTCTTATGGTCGCCATCATGTGGCTTACCGGGGGCAAGAAGCCGCAAACGCCTGCCAAAGCAGCGTCGCCCGCCACTCTGGTCCAGGCACCCCTCGAAGTTAACGAAACTAAGATTGCCGAAATGCAGAACCGCATTCAGGATTTGCAGCGCCAGCAACTTGTCGCACAGACCGCTCTTACCCAGCAATCTCGCTTGCTCGGTGCCGCCCCTCAAGATTCACAAGAATCCCAGCAGCAAAGCGCGTCCGGTAACCCGCCCGACCAGCGAGCGGAGGACCCCATTCAGGCGGAGCGGAAGAGACGTGCCTACGTGTCGCTGTTTGCTTCGAATGTCGCTCTGACCTACCGCAAAACTCCGCCAACTCCGCCAACCGCGCCAGCGCCTGAACCCGAAGTAGATCCTGCCGCCCAGAGCCTTTCCCCCGTGGGACCCGACTCCCCTCAGGTCGCGCAACTCTTGAAACAGATGCAGCCCAACCCGATTTCTCCCGTGCCAGCCCGCAACGATTTCGCGGAAACAACCAAGGATCGAAAGGAGGAAACCAGAAATCCTGCCGCCGTACCGGCTGGCTCCGCCAACGCGGCGGCAGGAAAAACCTACGTACTCTTTGAAGGAACCATTCTCGAAACCGTTCTCATCAACCGCCTCGACGGGGGCTTTGCAGGTCCCGTCGAGTGCCTGCTTTCAACCGACGTTTACTCGAATGACCGCCAGCACCTGCTGATTCCGGCAGGCTCAAAATTGTTGGGTGAAACTAAAAAGGTGGACACCTTCGGCCAGACACGTCTGGCCGTCGTTTTCCATCGCGTGCTCATGCCCGACGGGTATTCCGTCAGCCTCGATCAATTCAAGGGGCTCAACCAAATCGGCGACACTGGATTGCGGGATCAGGTCAACAACCACTATCTCCGCATCTTTGGGGTGTCGCTGGCGGTTGGCGCTCTCGGAGCCGTTGCCGAGGCCGGAACAGCCGGGTCTCTCAACGCATCCAGTTCTGACCTCATGCGCCAGGGATTCGCTGCAAGCACCGCCCAGTCTTCGGCGCAGATCCTCGACAAGTTCCTCAACATTATGCCCACGGTGACCATCCGCGAAGGCCACCGAGTCAAGGTCTATCTCTCGGGCGATCTCGCGTTGCCCGATTACAACAACCACAAAATGCCTTCCGATTTCTGAAGGCAAAAGGAGAGCAGTCCAATGAAAAGAAAAATTCTGATTTGCTTGCTCATGTTGGGATTGGGAGTGGGCACCGCCACCGCGCAACTCGGGAGCGGCATCGTCTACGACCCAACCAACTACCAGAACGCGTTGCTGCGCTACCAACAGCTCCAGCAGCATCTTCTTGAATTGCAGAAGAGCTACGCAAAAATCACGGGGCAACTCAATCTCGCTCTGCAAATGGCCCAGTTCGTCAAAAACATGCCTGCTCGTTACCGCGCGATATTTTCGCAATGGCGAAATGTCACCTCGCTCAACACCTTCGGGAACACAGTCTCGTGGATTAACGGCATCAACACCGGCGTGCTTCCCAACATCAACACCGGCTACCTGAAGGCCACAACCCCGCTGTCTCAGTACGACCCGTACGAACTGTCGGGAATGGACGCCTCGGAACTCGGGCGCGTGCAGTCCCAATACGCGTCCGTCCAACTCGTGGACGGCGCAAACATCAATGCGATGGCCACCATCGGTTCGATTCGCGGCACCGCCGACAGCATCCAGACTCAGATTGCAAACCTCGAACAAGATTCATTTTCAGGTGACTCAAGTCTCAACACTGAGGTGTCCGTCCTGAACAAGATCAATGCGGCAGGAGTGTTGACTCTCCGTACCGTCCAGGACTCGAACAAACTCCTCGCGTCGCTTCTCGAACAGCAAACCATCCTCGCGAAGCAACAGCGCGACGCCACCACCAACGCCATTAACACTGATATCGGTCGCCAAGCGAGCATGGCCAGCAACATGTCCCAGGTGACCGGCACCCTCACCGATTCACTTCAAAACTTCCGCATGCCGTAGGCGTGCGCAGATCGATGCCCGGCGTCGAAGGAGCTGACGGCAATGCAAACCGATTTCCTGCAATACATCTTTCAGGCGATCAACAACTTGCTTACCCAAAACCTCGGCTTCTTCGACGCAATGGGCCAGAATCTTTTCCGCTCGTTCGCCACGATCCTCGTGGCTTGGTTTGGAATCAAGTCCGCTCTCGCCTCCGCCAGCGGCAGACCTTCCTTCCAGTTTGATCATTTTGCGAGCCTGCTTCTGACCATCAGCTTTGGCTTCGCGATGGTCAATTACTACAGCACGCCTATTCCCGGCGTTGGAGTTAGCTTCCACAACCTCGTCACCAACGAAGCGCAGTTTCTCTCGACTCAGATCGATCAGGCACAGCTCCAAACCGTGGTCACGCAGGTTGCCAACTTCGAAGCTCGCATGGATTCTCCCGGTTGGGGAGATATTTTCGGAACCGCCATATACATCATCGTCACGATCCTGCTCGCCGCTGCCCAGGCCATAGCGATTGTGGTCATCGCCTACGGGTTCATTGCCACCGCTGTTTGCGTGCTGGTAGGACCAGTCTTCGTCCCATTTTTTATCGTTCCAAAGATGGAGTGGCTCTTCTGGGGCTGGTTCCGCTGTTTCATTCAATACGCCTTCTACCAAGTCATCGCCGCCGCCGTGGTGTACATCATCGGAAACCTCATGCTGGGCGCTCTCCGTCTTCCCCCGCCAGGCACTCTTTCGACCGTCCAACTCATTGCCTGGTTTCCCGTCCTTTTTATTACGTTTCTCGCTTCGATCTACGTCCTGCTGAAAATCCCATCGCTCACCAATCACATCTTCAGTGGCACGGCTGGCGGCTCGTCCGCAGGTCTTTTGGATGCGCCTGCCGCAGTCCTCAACAGGGTGATGTGATGGACCGAGATCCCACATTCCAAGATGCCAAGCGGCTCTATCTCGAACAGTACGGTGATCCCATGGTGACGAATACCTATCTCAAGATTGCCCTCGCTCTGCTGTCCATCGTTTGCGTGGCGCTCGCGCTCATCGACCTCAGGACCATTCGCACCTTCCAGAACTTCCGCCCGCTCGTCATCCGCATCGACGATCTGGGTCGAGCCGAGGCCATCAACTACCACAACCTTGAATACAAACCGCAAGACGCCGAAGCGAAGTATTTTCTCTCGCAGTTTTGCGCCCTCTACTACCGCCGCAACCGCTACACGATTCAGGATGATTTTTCGAAGTCCTTGTACTTCCTCGACGGCAAGCTCGCGGACGGCATTCTCGACGCCTACCGCAAGGACGACATCATCAAGAAATTCATTACGAATACCGCAGCGCCGGAGATCGATGTGGACGTAAAGAAAGTCGCGCTCGAAGAGATGCAAACGCCCCCCTTCCGCGCGCGCGTGGACTTCTACATGGTCTATTACTCGCCCGCCGACCATAGCGAGCTGAAGCGCGATCTGTACACCGCGAACTTTGTCTTTGTTTTCAAGTCCCAGGTGCCCAACGAATTGATCCCGATCAATCCGCTCGGAATGACCGTCACCTACTTCCGCGAAGATGAGGCGTTCAAATGAGAATCCCAGTCCACACGCAAACCGAAGAGGTCGCGGACGGACGCAGCGCAACATCGGCCCAACCTCCGCGCGCCACTCTAGTCCCCGCCACGAAAGTTTCCTCCCCACCCACGCTACATCCCATCCGCTCGTCCTCACTCCGGGATACCCCAGGCGCGCTTCTGGAGGGCCTCCATTGCTACCCGCTTTCCGCCCGCTTCGAGAAGCAGCAAAGGTTTGTGGGAAAACCCTCACCGAAACCGAGGACTTCACGATGATCGCCAACGCACTGCTGTTCACCATCGTCATCTTGCTGGGCTACGGATTTTGGTTGCTCGACCAGTTAAAGTTCATGGCCCGCTACAAAGCGGTCCTGTATCACGCCTACGGAACAACGATCCTGATCTTCCTCGCAGTCCTCTTTGTGAATCTGTTTGGCGCTGCGCTCGCCATTAGCCGCCGCTTCTTCCTCAAGAATACCGGGCGCAAACTCTCGCACCTCGACAAACAGTTCAACGTCAGCCATGCGGACATGCCCGTTCCCGTGAACGAGAAGGATTTCAACTAATGTCGCGCGACGCCTTTTCCTACGATCCGCAGGACGCCGGCGACGTTCGCCACACCTCCACGCGCGGCTCCGTCCGCCCGCGCAGACCAACGCCTCCCAACACGCGAGACAGTAGGAATCCGATGCCGGAAGCTCCTGGGCGCGGCGATAACACCGAGGGTCGGGAGCAGCATCCGACCCGCGACGAGCGCAGTGATTCGCCGCGCGCCTACTACGTTCGTGACCGCGCCTATCTCATCGGCGATTCCGAGATGCACTCCCTGAAGGAAATCGGCAAGTTCCGCGTCATCGGAGTGTCGGACCTCGCGAGGCATGCCTACGGCGGGAATCGCGAACAGATGGACAAAGACATTCGGCACCTTGCCCGGCAGTCTCTCGTCACCGACAAGACCGTTGAAATCTCGCAGAAGAAGACCTTGCGAGTTGTGACCCTTACGAAAGCTGGGCACCGTCTTCTCACGAAGACGAACCAACTCTCCCAAGATCAGCCCATCTACCACGGCTTGGTGAAGCCGCGCGAAGTCAAGCACGACGCCGATCTATACCGGCTCTATCAGAAAGAGGCCGCACGCATCGAGCGTGCAGGCGGTAGGCCGGTCCGCGTGCTCCTCGACTATGAACTCAAGCGGAATCTGAATCGCGATCTGGCCCTGTTGGGACCGGAAAAAGACAACCTGGACCGTAAGAGCCAAGTAGCCGAAAAGCACCATCTCCAGGTTGTGAACGGAAAGATTCCCGTGCCCGATCTACGTGTCGAGTACGAGACCCCGGAACTCGAACTTCGTCACGTGGACCTGGAACTGGCCACGCGTGACTACAGACCGCGGGCTATGGCGGAAAAAGCCGCCGCAGGCTTCTCGCTCTATGGGCGTTCGGAAGATGCATCGCGTTTGCGCCGCGTTCTCGACGAACACGAAATCACCGCAGGAATCCTCACGCTATGAACATCGCCCCTGCCCATCTCGAAGCTCTCCAAGCCCTCGGCTACACCGAGCAGGAATCGCGGTTTCTCTATATCGTGGCGACGCATTCCGGCTACTTCACGGCTCGCCAGTTTCTCGCGTTCACAGGCGCACATTGGGGCAAGCGCACGACCACCTTCTGGAGCAAACTTCACACCAGGAAACACGCCCGAACCGAATGCTTTCCGAAGAGCGGGACGGTCTACCACCTCTTCTCCCGCCGCCTCTATCGGCAGATCGAACGCGAGAACATCCGCAATCGCCGGGAACACGAAATCGATTACATCCAGCGGCGCATCGGAATGCTCGATTTCGTTCTCCTAAATGAGGGTTATCGGTACCTTGAAACCGAGCCAGAAAAAGTCCGCTTCTTTTGCGGGACTTTGAACATCCAGAAGCACTATCTTCCGACCAGACTCTACTTAGGCAGCAAGACCTCCAGCACTTCCGTCCGGCATTTCGTGGATAAGTTCCCGATGTTCTTCGTTCCTCCCTCGCCTGTGGTGACGTTTACCTACTTCCATGAAGGTGCAGCGGCATTCACGGATTATGTCCGCCATCTCGAAAGCTATCTGCCGCTCTTTCGTCAGCTATCCGAGTTCCGGCTGGTCTATGTATCCCGTACCGATTCGCACTTCGGGAAGGCCACGGAAATCTTTTCTTCCCTCGTGAAGATTCCACTCGAATCCGACATCGCTGGCGATCTGCTTCACTACTTCCGCGTGCGCAAAGCTTGGGACGAAAAACAGTACGGAGCGGTGACGGATGCCGACCTCATTTTTCGGAACCATGCGCGCACCCGGTTCACCGGGGAAAGATTCGAAGGGCTGTATCGCGGATGGAAAACCGGCCGCGTCAGCGAAATCGGCATCCGGCAGGAGGTTGGAACGAATGACAGTAAGCACAGCGTTGGCTTCGATACGTTTCTGCTGCAACGGATCGGGCCTGTCGTGGATTCAGCGAATACCGAGTGAAGAAGGTAAGAATTACGCTCTGCACTTTTTGAAATTGACACTTCTTCACCCGGAAAAGATCCGAAGTCCTTGGAAACCGGAGCAATACGAAACCGGGGAAAGTGAAAGTCACCGTGGAAAAAACGTCAAATCGGGCGGGAGCGACCCCACTTTTTCGGCTTTCAGCCGCCCAAAAAGTTCGTGGGGTCGCTCCCGCCCTGCGGCACGGTGAATCGTGCCAGCCGTTTCTTCCACGGTGACAGGGAGTTCGGAAGAAACACACATCACCAGAGGAGGAACACTATGCCGCTCGTTAAGAAAGCACCGGGGATCACGACTCGGGAAGTAAGACTCGAAGAACCGGTCAACGAACTGCTCGAAGACTATGCCCGGTTCATCGAGAGCAACGCCGACCACGTCATCAATGCCGTCCTGAAGAAAGTGCTCTGGCGGGACCAGGACTACCGGAAGTGGCGCGAAGCGCGCCGCACGGCACAGCTCGGCCCCGACAAAATCCAACCCACCGAAGCGCGAGGGAGGACCTAATGCAAAGGACACTGGAATCGCGCGTCTTCATCTCGGCCATCCTCGCCATGGCCGCAGGAGCGTTCCTGTTTTACACACGCCCTTTCCCCGATGAGCAAATCTTCCTTCGTGTCATTGCCTCGCGCGCTCCGCACGCTTTCTTGAGCTTCAAATACCTCTATTACGCGCTCCTATTCACCACCCCGTACCTGATGTGCTCGACGGCGCTTTCCGGCCTCTACATCTTTACTTTGAAGGCGCGCCGCACCATCTCGCCAGGTCGCCTTCCCAAGTATCCCGATCCCAGTAAGAGAACCGACCTCTTTCTTGTCGTCGGCGAAGTGCACAACCCTCGCAAACCTGTGCCTGCCAAGGCTCCCTCGTGGCTCACGATTCCCGAGCGCGGTTTGTTCACGGGAATCGCCATCTTGGGCGCTATTGGGAGTGGCAAAACTTCCTGCTGCATGCTGCCGTTCGCGGAGCAAATTCTGGCCTACAAAGCCGCCGACAAAGACAAGCGCATCGGCGGGCTGATCCTCGAGGTGAAGGGCGATTTCTGCCGCAAGGCAAAAGACATCCTCGACCGTCACCAGCGGGCCGAGGATTACATCGAAATCAGCCTCGATTCCGAGTACTGCTACAACCCTCTTCACAACGACTTGGACGCCTACGCTCTCGCGTACAACATCGCTTCGCTTTTGAACAATCTCTTTGGTCGAGGCAAGGAACCCTTCTGGCAACAGGCGTATACCAACCTCGTCAAGTTCATCATCCTCCTTCATAAGGTCGCCTACGACTACGTCACGTTCTTCGATGTCTACCAGTGCGCCATCTCTCCGCCGCTGCTCGAAGAACGGATCGCGGAGGCCGAGGAGATCATTCTCGGACGCCACTACGTGGCCGTCACGCCGAAGGTCTATGGCGAGCGCACCGCAGACCTCGCTGGCCTTGGCTTCGTGCACGACGAGAAGGAAGACCGCTTTCTCGCACACGCCACGCCCGAGTTGCGGGACATATTGAGGATGCGAGGCATTCAATCCGAGGCCCGCACGGTCCTGGACCCGGCCCAGGCAAATGCAGAAAAACTAGCGCAATTGGAGGCCGTGAAGCGTTGGTTTAATGATGACTGGCGAAGGATCGAGCCGAAGCTGCGCACGTCTATTGTCGAAGGTGTTTCGGTCTTCCTTTCGCTCTTCGATGACAGCCCGAAAGTGAAAAAAGTATTCTGCCCGAAGAAGGAGTGCTATGACCCCGAGAAAAATGCCAACAACCAGTTCGGCAAGCCCCTTCCTTCGTTTAGTTGGCTTATCGAGCATGGGGCTGTCTGTGCCCTGAATTTCCCAATCGGCATGAACGCAGGGCTGGCGAAGGCTCTGGGCGTGATGATGAAGCTCGATTTTGAGCGCGCCGTGCTCAATCGCGTTCCGAAAATCGAGGCGCACCCCGAGCAGGATTTCAGGCAGGTCCTCTTCCTATGCGATGAGTACCAGCACTTCGCAACCGTGGGCGAAAGCGACCCGACCGGCGACGAGAAATTCTTCAGCCTCTCGCGCCAGCCGAAGTGCATCCCAATCGTCGCCACCCAGAGCATCAGCTCGCTGCGATCCGCGCTGCCCGGCGAAAGCTGGCGCACACTTCTCCAAACCTTCCGCACCAAGATTTTCCTCTCGTTGTCGGATGATTTCTCCGCGAGGACGGCGAGCGATCTCTGCGGACGCGAAGACCAGCTCAAAGTCAGCTACAGCCTGTCGGAAAGCGGGCACGATACCAAAGTCAGTTGGCTTACCGGCAAGGCCCTCTCCCACAAAGCCAACATCGTCGCCTCCAAGAGCTACAACACGCAGAGTGACTACCGCTTCGACATGAAGACGTTCATGGAGTTGCATAACGCGCAGTCCGTCATCATTGCCTACGACGGAATCAACCCCGCCCCGCCGATGTTTTGCTACCTGAAGCCCTACTACAACGACCCGAACGACTCGTACTTTGTCCAACTCGCAAAGGGGAAACTCTGATGAACGGATTCGAAATGATCCTGCCGTTCCTCAAGCCCATCGAGCACCTCATTCTCGACGACTCCATCAGCGAGGTGATGGTGAACGGCCCCGACCGCGTGTTCATCGAAAAACAAGGCTTCCTTCAGCATGTGCCGGGCGTGTCCATCGGCGAGAAATCCCTCATGGTCGCCGTGAAGAATATTGCCCGGCGTCTTGGTGATGACATCTCCGAATCGAAGCCCATTCTCGACTCGCGGTTGCCCGATGGCAGCCGCGTCGCAGCGATCATCCCGCCGTGCAGTCTTGGCGGCGTGACGCTCACGATCCGCAAGTTCAACACACGCCACTTCGAGATGGAGGATCTGATTCGGGCGGGCACTCTCGACCATGCCCTCGCGAACCACCTCGAAGATTACGTCCTCGCACGCAAGAACATCCTCATCAGCGGTGGAACCGGGACTGGTAAAACCACACTTTTATCGATCCTCGGAAAATTCATTCCCCAGGACGAGCGGGTGCTCGTGATCGAGGACACTGCCGAGATTCACCTCGCGCAGCAAAACCTCGTTCGATTCGAGGCTCGCCGCGAACAGAACGGCTTTCCCGCTGTCGCTATCCGAGATCTGCTGAAGGCAGCCCTCCGCCACCGCCCGGATCGCATCGTTCTCGGCGAGATTCGCGGCGGGGAAGCATTTGACTTGCTGCAACTTCTGAATACCGGGCACTCTGGCACGCTATCGACCATTCATGCGAACTCGGCGCAACAGGGCCTGGCACGTTTCACGAGTTGTGTTCTGCAGAGCGGCATCGACTTACCCTACCGCGCCGTTAAGACGAACATCGCTGATTCGTTGAATGTCGTCGTCCAAGTCGAGCGGCGGCCCGGTCGGAGATACATCTCCGAAGTTCTCTTCATCAACGGGTATGACCCGGACACGGACTTATTCGACTACGGCTCAGTGTTCCTGGCCAAACAGGATCACCCATGAGCAACGACACTGCATTCACACCGCGATCTCTCACCGCCTCGGAGTATGTACGGGAGCTTTTCGAGCCCGCAGACAACGCGGCGATCCTCGTACGGAATCGCTCCACAGGTCACACGGTGCAACGAATCGCCAGGGCTGAGACGATAGCCGCCCCCGACTTTCAAACTTGGCTCGCCAATCAGAATGCCAGCGGTTCCGACGTGTTCATGGGAATGAATCCCATCAAGGACGGCGCTCACAGCCGGACGAAGGCAAACATAAAGAATATCCGCCACGTCTATCTCGACCTCGACCGAAAGGGTGACGTAGCTCTCGAAGCGATTCGAAATTCACCTTCAGTGCCAGCGCCAAACTTTGTCCTTGATACCTCACCCGGTAAGCACCAGGTCGTATGGAAAGTGAGCGGATTCAGTCAGGACGAAGCGGAATCTTTGCTGCACAGCCTCGCCAATCAATTTGGCGGCGATCTCGCGGCAACGGACTCGACGCGCGTGCTTCGCTTGCCGGGATTCGCCAATCGGAAGCTTCCAGAGGAATTCATCGTCCAAGCGCGACAGGAAAACGATGCGGTCTACACGCTCCGCGATTTCACGATTCACGAAGATTCCCCCGAAACGCCCCGGCATTTAAGCGACGACCAAGAACGCCCACGGACGGTGCCTAGCGACCACAAAAGCCAATCCGAGCACGATTGGGCCTACGCGAAGCGCGCCCTCGCTCGCGGCGACGATCCCGAAGTCGTGATTCAGCGCATCGCGGACTACCGCACGCAAGACAAATCCGACTCGCAGTATTACGCGCGGCATACCGTCGCGAAAGCCCAAGCACAACTTGAACAGGTACCCCAAGAGCCACACTCGTCCGGGATTTCCGACTCTCCGGCTGCCGACAAGGGACCCGATCACTGAAGGTTTCAAATGGTTCAACTCCGTTCAAACAGCGCGAACCCAATAAGCACTGACGTGAGCAGTTTCGCGACAGCGGATGGCATGGTATCGTTCGCATCAGCGACACCAGATAGACGGCCAAGGAGAAAGTCAATGGCTCGTCGTTCTGGTCAAGTTGGCTATGAAGAAGTGAAGCGTGGTTGGTATCACGTGAGGTTTCGGATGGATGTGCCGGGACAAGAGAAAAGAGCGTATCTAAGCAGGCCGATTTGCCCTATCTCAGGTCCTGGTTCTCTAACGAAGCCGGAGCGTCTCAAGTTAAGGAAAGAAATCATTGCCGCGAGCGGCGCTGACACCGAGGAACACTTCATTAAAGTGGAAGCCTTCAACCACGGTGTGACGTTCCGCAAGCAAGCGGAGTGGTGGCTGAATCATGCGCAGACTCGTAAGCGGAAGCCCATCAAACCGGCAACCGCACTTGGATTCACGAGCTATCTAAATAAGTGGCTCTATCCAAATCTCGGCGATTTGCCTATTTCGTCGGTCAACAACCTCGTCGTAAGGGGTCTGGTGACAAACATGACGAAGGCGGGCGTCTCTCCCAAGATGGTCAGCAACGTGGTTCAGGTGGTCAAGATGGTTGTGGCATCCGCCGTCAATGAGAATGGAGAACAAGTCCATCCAAGGACGTGGAACCACGAATTCATCGATCTGCCCGAGATAAAGGACCAACGGCAGCCCGCCCACTCCAGCGAGACAATGAAGGCAATCGCAGCTGGTTCTGAGGGACGAGAACAAATGCTCTACATTCTCCTCGGTGCCTCCGGATTGCGATTCGGAGAAGCGTTCGGGCTTGAAATTGACAAGCACATCTCGGACGACTTCTCTACGTTGCACATCCGACAGAAAGTATGGAACGGACGCGTTCAACTATTTCTGAAAACCGATAACGGGGTTCGGGACATTGATCTCCATCCGTCCATCGCTCCGATGCTCAAGAAGTTCATTGGGGACCGGGCTTCGGGTTTTTTGTTTCGCTCGAAGAATGGATTCCCGCTACTACAATCGAATGTCTTGAGGCTTTCCTTGCATCCACTTCTCAAACAATTGCAGCAATCGAAGTCGGGTGCTCACGCATTTCGGCGGTTCCGCGCGACGTGGCTGAGGAAGCAGCACGCGCCAGAAGACTTGATTCGCTTCTGGCTCGGACACGCAAACAAAAGCGTCACGGACCTCTACAGCAAGTTGAAGGAGGACGAGACGTTTCGCAAAAAGGTCGCCGAACAGGTAGGGATCGGGTTTGAACTTCCAACTGAAAAGCCCGAAGTTGCACCCTATTGCACCCACACACAGTTGTTATCACATGTTGCGTAAGTGATTCTGATTCAAGAGGAAGAATGGCTCCCCGGGCTAGATTCGAACTAGCAACCCTTCGGTTAACAGCCGAATGCTCTGCCATTGAGCTACCGGGGAGCGGCACACGCGGGCTGGGAAGAGCGATCGAAAAAAGTGTAGACGAGCCACCGCGCGGAGTCAACGCAAGGGAATGCCACGCGATCGAAAACAGGCGGAACTACTGAAGTTTCTGTGTCGCGGCGTCGTGGCAGATCAGGTTCTCGAAAATTGCCAGAACGTGCTGGCGATAGCGCAGCATACGTTCCAGGCGTGGCCGCAATCCCGGCTCGCGTTCCGACTCGCGGTCCCATTTCGCCAGCACGGCCATGGGCACCTCGATATCGCGGCGCAGTTCTTCGGCGGAATGGCCGCGCAGGAATAGGCCGTAGAAAAAGGCCGCCTCGCGCTGCGGGAACTCCAAATCCTGCAACGTCTCTTCCAGCGGGCTGGGCTGTGTCGCCATTGTGGAAAACCGCAGTTTACAGATTTCGGCGCTCGCGTCAAGAGGCCACGCGGCCTAAGGAGAAACACCCCGCCCGCTGGGGTTAGAGGGGGGTGTGTTCGGCTTTTGGGTTTTGCAGGCTCCGCTACTGGCTCAGAGCGGCTAATACGCGCGCCATAGGGTGGGATTGCCGTATTGCGCGAGGGGGGGCAGCAAGGCCCGGCCATAGCAGCGCTCCCGGTTCGTTGGACGGCGCACAACTTTTTGCGCCGTGGAGGGTTGGAATAAGCGTGGCCGAAGGCGTGGCGCGCTACTGGGACACGCGCTGCGCCCGAGGCCGCAGTTGGTTCCCCTGCTTCACCCTAGGAGGCTTGGCCCACCCCCGAGCCTCCTTCTTCCTCTTCGGGGCTGCTTACCTTACTTCTTCGCCTGAGAATAATTCTCGGCCACTTGCTCCCAGTTGATGACGTTCCACCAAGCCTCGATGTATTCGGGCCGGCGGTTCTGGTATTTCAAATAGTATGCGTGTTCCCACACGTCCAGTCCGAAGAACGCACGGCCGCCGTCCATAATGGGATTGTCCTGGTTGGCCGCGGATTCGATGGCCAGCTTGCCGTCACGGAACAGCAGCCAGGCCCAGCCGGAGCCGAACCGCGTGGTCGCCGCCTGATTGAACTTGGTCTTGAAGTCGGCGAAGCTGCCGAATGCCGACTGGATGGCCTTCCCGAGCTCCCCGCCTGGCTCGCCACCGCCGCCCTTCTTCATAATCTTCCAAAACATCGAGTGGTTCATGTGCCCGCCGCCACTGTTGCGCACGGCGGTGCGGATGTTTTCAGGCACCTTCCCGATTTGCGCAAGCAGTTGCTCTATCGGGAGACTCTGAAGATCGGTGTGGCCTTCGAGAGCCTTGTTAAGGTTTGTGACGTAGGTGCCATGATGTTTGTCGTGGTGTATCTCCATGGTCTTGGCGTCAATATAGGGTTCGAGCGCGTCGAAAGAATAGGGCAGAGGCGGCAAGCTAAAAGTCATTTGCGGAGCTGCTCCTTGTGCAGAAGTTTGGGTCATCAATGTACCCCCTTTTAGGATTTCCTCCCATAGTTATATGCGCCTGGGGAGATAAGGCTGTGTGCCTGCATAACTATGGTTTAGATGCTTTGGAGCGCCGAAGGTATCATCTTTGTCTGTGTGGAACCGCTCTGCTCATGGGTGCCACTTCCCCCGCGACATTGTCATCTATAATAGGGTGGACAGCGGCGCGCATGTTGGAGAAGGGGCCTCGGCGCGGTTAACGAATCGTCGCGGCATACGTCTAATGCAATCATACTCCGGGGACGCCCTCGCAGGACCCCGAATGGGAAAAAGGAGAATGCAATGAAAAGCAGTGAATGGCATGTCCGCCGCTGGGTGGCCACGGTCGTGGTCCTCGCGGCGCTGGCCGGCGGAGCGATGCTGGCATTGGGATTGAGAAATTGGACGGGCAGCCCGGTCTTCGGTGCGCCCAGGCTCGACATAACGGTTGCGCGCAATGCAGCGCCCGTTTCTCTGGGGAGTTTCTCCAACGGTTTCGCCTCTGTTTTGAAGCCCGCCCTCCCGGCGGTCGTGAATATCCATACATCGAAAATCGTGAAGCAGCGGTCGGGTGGCGATATGCCGTTCTTCAATGACCCTTTCTTTCGTCAGTTTTTTGGGGATAACCCCCAGGCACAACCGCAGCCTCAGAGAGAAGAAAGCCTCGGCTCGGGCGTAATCGTCACGTCGGACGGGACGATTCTGACGAATAACCACGTCATCGACGGCGCGTCCGATATCAAGGTGGATCTGAGCGACAAGCGGGAATTCGAGGCCAAGCTCGTGGGCACCGATCCGAAGACGGACGTCGCCGTGCTGAAAATCAACGCCACGAATTTGCCCACGCTGGCGTTCGGCGATTCTTCGAAGCTGCAGGTGGGCGACGTCGTGCTGGCCATCGGCGATCCATTCGGAATCGGCGAAACGGCCACGATGGGCATCGTGAGCGCCACGGGGCGGGGCTTGAATCAGGAAATCGAGAATTATGAGGATTTCATTCAGACCGATGCGGCCATCAACCCTGGGAATTCCGGCGGAGCCATGATTGACCTTCATGGTGATCTGGTCGGCATCAATACCGCCATTGTGACCGGCGGAGGCAGCGGTGGGAATGAAGGCGTTGGCCTTGCGATTCCCGTCAATATGGCGCGGTCTGTGATGGATCAGCTCGTCGCTCATGGCAAGGTCGTGCGCGGCTATTTAGGCATTCACCCCCAGGACGTGACACCGGATATCGCGAAGCAATTCGGTTTGAACCAGCCAGGTGGGGTGCTGATCGGCGAAGTTATGCCAGACACGCCCGCGTCGCGCGCCGGATTGAAGACGGGCGATATCATTCTCGACTTGAATGGCGATCCGATGGATACGGCAAACGAACTCACGCTTCGCATTTCACAGAGTGCACCAGGAACTCCCGAGAAACTGAAAATCTGGCGCGACGGCAAAACCCAGGATGTCAGCCTCACACTCACCGAACTGCCTGACAAGGTAGCGAAGGGCGGCGCGGAAGAGAACAGCGCTAGCGGTCTCGAAGGCGTCGAGGTGCAGGAGTTGACTCCCGACATCGAGCAACAGTTGAATCTGCCGACCGGGACGCGCGGCGTCGTCGTTACTTCAGTGGATCCCTCAAGCGACGCAGCGGCAGCGGGACTCGGCCAGGGCGACGTGATTGTGGAAGTCAACCATAAACCCGTGACCAACATCGAACAATACAGGCAGGCGCTGGCCGGATCCGGGAAGCAGCCCGTGCTCCTGCTTGTGAACCATGGCGGTGTGACGAATTATATTGTGATTGGTTCGCAGTAAGGACTCAAACGTGCAAGCGACACGTCGCAGGATGCGGTGTACTTGAAGCCGCGCCCTGCGGCTGCATCTCGTGACGGCTGGAATGGCTGTGTAGGAATTGATAGAGTCAGGGTTCCTTTCCGGGAAACGGTTCGCCGGATATTGCACAGGCCCCCATCAGTTGTGTTATCGCTTTCGGCACGACTGGGGGTAGAATGGTACTTGAGTTCCATTTATCCCAGCCCGTTAGTTTAGTAATAAATAAGTGGGCGAGTTTTTGCCTCCACGCATACCAAAAATGGGGTGAGATCTAATGGCACGGGAAGCCAATGGAACGGTACTGAACGAGACGCTACTCCCTGACGGCGGGAGCCGATGGGGTTCCTTCGGGGCAGGATTTGGCTTGGAGTTCCTTGCGGTCGCGGCGATCGTGATCATGCCGATGCTGATGCCGCAAAAGCTCGATGCCGTGAAGCGACTTTGGGTCACTCCTCTCGAAGCCCCGCACATCGAGGCTTGGAAGCCGCAACCGAAGCCGCAGCCTGTGCCTGTGAAGCGGGAAGTCGTGAAGGAAGTTCCCAAGCCGGTGCAGGTCGTCCCTCCCAAGCCAAAAATCTATAACCCCGTAATCTCGTCTCCTATCGCCAAGCCCGTAACGGCTCACAAAAACCTGCAGGCCCCGGACATGACGCAAGTTACAAAAGAGTTCCCGACGGCGGCCCCGATGGGCAGCTCAGCCATCCCGACGTTGCGGAAACCGCGCGAGGCGGTGCAGACGGGCGGGTTCGGCGATCCGAATAGTGTGCCGGACAACGGCAAGAGAGATCGCGCCGTCAACATGAATCAGCTGGGAAGCTATGATCTCCCCGCCGGACCAGGCTACGGGAATGGCACGGGTGGCGCAAAGGGAGCGCGCGGGGTTGTAGCCAGCACCGGATTTGGCAACGGCATTGCCGCCGGAGGCAACGGCTCCGGAGGAGGTCATGGTGGCGTCCAGCAGGGTGGGTTTACCGACGCGCAAGCAGCGCCTCCTGCCGTGAAGCAAGCGGCGCCCGCTGCTCCCGAAACGACACCGGTCCAAATCCTATTCATACCTAAGCCGGAGTATACAGATGAGGCTCGCGCGAAGAGGATCGAGGGGTCGGTTCGTCTGCAGGTGATTTTCACCGCCGCGGGCCAGGTGGAAGTGGAGCGTGTCGTGCAGGGTCTTGGTTATGGCTTGAATGAGGCCGCCGAAGCCGCAGCCCGCCAGATTCGTTTCCGCCCAGCCCTCCAAGCGGGTCGGCCTGTGGATTTCCCAACAGTTGTCCGCATCGATTGCGAATTGGCGTTCTGAACGGAAGGGAGAAATTGCAATGGGCATGGGCACGCGGAAATCGCTTTTTCTGTCGCTAGTTGTCATGGGTGCGCTGTCGGGCGCGGCGCCGGCACAAACGCAGACGGCGGATCAGACTCAAGCGCAGCCCGCGGCTGCGGCGCCGGCAAACGCGCCGGTCACCACAGTGGACCAGGCGATGGATCGCATCATCGCGCGCGAGCATCAGGAAATCGGGGCCATCCGGCGCTCCACGCCCATTATCGAAACCTATATCCAGGAGATGAAGCTCGACAAGGATTTGGGCGCCGTTCCCTCGGTGGACCATTATTTCCTGGGCCAGGCCAACCTCAGTCGGGGAGTGGTTGACAATTCCATCCTCACGGACAAAAAGGGCAAAGGTTGGGCGCTCAATCCACTCACGCATCTGACCAGCTTCTTCTCATCCGGATTTGTGCCCGCGGGTTTCCTCCAGATGGTTTTCGTGGATCCAAATGGATTCGACCGCCAGCACTATCAGTTCCAATACATCGGCAAGGAATTCCTGGGCGGAGTGAGATGCTTCGTGTTCGATGTCAGGCCACTGCCTAAATCCGGGAAAGGGCGTTTCAGCGGCCGCATCTGGGCGGAAGACCAAAACTTCACGATCGTGCGGTTCAACGGCGTGTACCTTCCTCTTGCGTCCATCAACGGCTATAACCTCCACTTCGATAGCTGGCGCTTGAACGTGCAGCCGGGTTTCTGGGTCCCTTCCTTTATTTTTAGCGAAGAGTCCAACATGAACAGCGCGGGCCTTCGCCTGCGCTTCAAGTCGCAGACGCGCCTGTGGGGCTACGATTTGCAGAATGTGAGCCGCGAATCGGAGTTCACCAACCTGACCATTGAATCGCCCAACGCCAACCAGGATCAAGCCATCTCGCAGACGGATCGTACCCCTCTCGAAGCGGAGCGCGAATGGCAGCATGAGGCCGAAGTGAACGTTCTTGAACGCCTGCAACGCGTGGGCTTGCTCGCGCCTCCTGGAGAAGTGGATAAGGTGATGGAGACGGTCGTCAACAACCTCGAAGTGACGAACAATGTTGATGTGGAACCCGAGGTTCACTGCCGCGTTCTGCTCACCACCACGCTCGAGTCCTTTACCATCGGCCATACGATTGTGGTAAGCCGCGGGTTGCTGGACGTCCTTCCGGACGAAGCCAGCCTGGCCACCATGTTGGCTCAAGAACTGGCCGACATTATCGTCACCAAGCCCTCGACCGACCAGTGGGGCTTCAACGATATGACCAACGTGTCCACCGCGGAGGCCCTCAGCCACTTCTCATTCCGCGACACGCCGGAGCAGGTGCAACTTGTGAGCGAGAAAGCCCTCGACCTCCTCAAGAATTCGCCGTACAAGGACAAGCTCGGCACGGCCGGCCTTTTCTTGAAGGATCTCAGCGCCCAATCCGGTGCACTCCAGGGCCTGATCAACCCCCACATCGGGAACCGTGTCTTCCTGTCCACGCAATTAATCAGTTCGGCGTCGACGCTCCAGCCGACCAAGGTTGACCAGATCTCTGCGCTGCCGATTGGCGCCCGCGTCAAGCTCAATCCGTGGACCGACCAGGTCGAACTGCTCAAGGCCAAGGCTCTTCCGCTGACTTCGGCCCGCGAGAAAATGCCCTTTGAGATCACGCCGTTCATGCCCTATTTGAGCTACTATCAAAAGCCGGGATCAGGCGATTTAGGGGCTGCCGCAACGGCTGACCTTGCCGGAAAAGTCCAGCAGCAGCAACAACCGCAACAGCCGCAGTAGTCCCTTTCGCACGAATCTAATCGCCCGGCAGGAGTTCACTCCTGCCGGGCTTTTTCATTTCCAAGGCTATTCCCAATTCGCGCGCGAATGAGGGAAACTCAGGGAGTGATGCCGCGCCAATCCCTGCTCGAGTACTTCCAGCCTGCTTCGCGCCCGGCCCAGGACATTGCCATCGTCTGGCGGCAAGGCTACCGCAATGTCCGCTTCACGTACGGCGATCTGATGCGCGCGGCCGCGCATTTCGCTTCGGCGCTCGACGCGCGCGGAATCGGCAAGGGCGACCGTGTTCTTCTCTGGGGTGAAAATTCCGGCCCGTGGGTCGCGGCGTTTCTCGGATGTCTCCTTTGCGGCGCGGTCGCTGTTCCGATGGATGCCATTGCCGATAAAACTTTCGCGCAGCGCGTGGCACAGCAAGCAGGCGTGCGCTTGGCTGTTACGGGACGCAGCCTGCCCTCTTCCGGCCTGGCTGAATCCACGATTTGCTTCGACGACATCGCTCGCGCCGCACACAGCCGCCGTCCCGAAGATCTGCCGCAGTCACGAATGGAGCCTCCGGCCATCGGGCGAAATGACCTGATCGAGATCGTGTTTACCTCGGGGACCACGGCGGAGCCTCGTGGCGTCGCCCTTACGCACGGGAACCTCCTCGCGAATCTCGAGCCTATCGAAAGGGAATTCCAGCGCTATCGCCGCGCTGAACGCATTCTGCATCCGCTGCGCATGCTCGATCTTTTGCCGCTCAGCCACGTCTTCGGCCAGTTGATGGGCATTTTCCTGCCACAGATTTTGGGAGCCACGGCGATCTTTTTGGACACGCTCAATCCCAATGAAGTGATCCGCGCGATTCATGACGAGCGCGTGTCCATGCTCTCGACCGTGCCGCGACTCGTCGAATCGCTGCGGGACCGGGTTGAGCGCGATCTCGATGCCCGCGGCCGCCTCGGGAAGTTTCAGCGGGATTTTCAAGCCGCGGAGGGCCGGCATTTTGTAAAGCGCTGGTGGCGCTTTCGCGCCATCCGCCGCCGGTTCGGATGGAGATTCCTGGCCATTATTTCGGGCGGAGCCGCCCTCCCTCCCGCTGCGGAAAAATTCTGGAGCCGCCTCGGATACGCCGTCATTCAAGGCTACGGCCTCACCGAGACCTCCTCTCTCATCAGCCTGAACCATCCCTTCCGGCTTGAGCACGGTTCCATCGGCAAGGCCCTGCCGGGCTTGGAAATTAACCTCGGGGAAGATGGCGAAATCCTGGTGCGCGGAGAAAACGTTGCGGCGGGGTACTGGAAAGATGCGGGAGTCGCGACGGTTCTCGACGCCGATGGATGGTTTCACACGGGCGATCTCGGCGAGCGGGATGCAAACGGGAATTTGTATTTCAAGGGCCGCCTGAAGAACGTGATTGTAACGCCCGAGGGCATGAATGTTCATCCGGAAGACCTGGAAGCGGAGCTGCGAAAAGAGCCCGGCGTGCGCGATTGCGTCGTCGTGGGCTTGAATCGCGATGGCAACGCGGAGCCCTGCGCCGTGTTGCTACTTCGCGATCCGCCGCCGGAAGGCGGAAACGCGGCCGCCATCGTCGAACGCGCGAGCGAGCGGCTTGCGCCGTTCCAGCAGATGCGGCACTGGATGGTATGGCCCGGCAACGATCTTCCGCGCACTTCCTCGCAAAAGCCGGCGCTCGTGCTCATCCGAGAAGCCGTCGAGGCGCAACTGGGCACAGAGACGGGCATGGCGCGCTCCCAGGCGCCCGCATCGAACGTCCTCGGCGATATTCTCAGGCGAATCTCTCCCGGCCGTTCCGCGTCGGACGAGGCATCCAAGCTCCAGCTTACTTCCATCGAGCGCGTCGAGTTGCTCAGCGCCCTCGAAGACCGCTATCAGGTGGATCTGAGCGAAACGGAATTTACCCACGCGGAAACCACGCAGGAAATCGAGCGCTTGATTGGCCGGCCGCCCGCGCGTGCGTCCGCGTTTCACTATCCGCGGTGGCCGCAGAGCCGGCCTCTGCGTCTGATTCGCGCGGCGGCGTGGAACCTGCTGGTTCGCCCGGCGATGCTTCTTCTCGGTTGGCCGCGCATCCGGGGCCGCGAAAATCTGCGCGAGCTTCGCGGGCCGGCGCTGGTGATCGCAAATCACGTCACATATTTGGATCCCGCATACGTTCTCGAAGCCCTGCCCGCGCGCTTCCGCCGCAAACTCGCCGTGGCCATGGATGGAGAGCTGCTCGAATCCATGCGCCATCCCCCTCCGGGGACCGCATTCTTCGCGGGCCTCGCGAATCGCGCCGCCTACTGGCTGGTCGTCTCTCTCTTCAATGTGTTTCCATTGCCGCAGCATTCCGGCTTTCGCAGAAGTTTTGCTTTCGCGGGTGAGTTGGTGGATCGCGGCTGGAACGTGCTGGTTTTCCCTGAAGGGCAACTTACGCGCGATGGACGCATCGGCCCATTCCGCGCCGGCATCGGACTGCTCGCCGCGCGCCTGCGGGTGCCGGTAATACCGCTGCATCTTGGCGGCATATTCGAGCGCAAAGCTGCGGGAAAGAAGTGGGCGCGCGCCGGGCAAATCAAAGTCGCCATCGGCGTACCCATCACATTCAACGAATCTGATTCAGCGGAAGAGATCGCGCGCATTCTGAAAAAGCGCGTTTCGGAGCTGGGATGATGCGCCGTCGCGAAGGCGCGTCGCCGGTCAAGCGCCGGCCTTCGCCTGGCCCGAGACAATCCAGCCATCGGCAAGCTGGATGATGCGGTTGCCGTAGGCGGCCCAGGCTTCGTTGTGCGTCACCTGAATGATCGTAGTGCCGTCGTCGTTCAACTTCTTGAGCAGATCCATAATAATTTTCCCCTGGCTGGAATGGAGGCTGCCGGTCGGCTCGTCGGCGAGAATCAGCTTCGGCTTTCCGATCACCGCGCGCGCCACGGCGACCAGTTGCTGCTGTCCGCCCGAAAGCTGACTCGGGAAAAGCCCCTTCTTGGCCACAATCTGAAAGCGGTCGAGGGCGTCCGCCACCAATCCTTCGCGCTCGGATCTCTTGATGTCGCGATAGGAGAGCGGCAAATCGAGATTCTCGGCGACGGTAAGGGTATCGAGCAGATGGTATTGCTGGAAAACGAAGCCGATGTACTGCTTGTGCAGCTCGACGCGCCGGCGGTTATCGAGCTTGTGCACGGGGTTTTCGAACAGCCGGTATTCCCCCCTCCACGCCCCGTCGAGCATCCCGATAATCCCCAGCAGCGTGGACTTCCCCGCGCCGGACGGCCCCATCACGGTGACGAAATCACCCTCGGCGATTTCCAGGTTGATCCGGCGGAGCACCCACGTCTTTCCGGCGCCCGATTCGTAGAATTTCTCGACGTCGGTGAGCGTGATCAGTTGCATTCTCCCGGCGGCGCGCCCTCGGTGATGCGGCCGTCGAAAAGGTGAATCGTCCGGTCGGCGATGCTCGCGTAGCGCGGATCGTGCGTGACCATGCAGATGGTGGCGCCGTCGCGGTGCAACTCGCGCAGCAGCTCAATCACCGCTTCGCTGTTCTTCGAGTCGAGGTTGCCCGTGGGCTCGTCCGCCAGCAGGATGGAGGGCTGGCCCACCAGCGCCCGCGCCACCGCCACGCGCTGCTGCTGGCCGCCCGAAAGCTGCGAGGGATAATGCTTCATCCGGTGCGCCATCCCCACGCGGTCGAGCGCCTTCTCCACTCGCTGCTTCCGCTCTTCGGACGAGATGCTGCGATAGGTCAGCGGCAACTCCACGTTTTCGTAGACCGTGAGATCGCCGATCAGGTTGAACGCCTGAAAAATGAAGCCGATCTCCCGGTTGCGAATCCGCGTGCGGTCTGAAAGCGAAAGGTTTTCCACCGGCTCGGTATGGATCCAGTAATTTCCGTGCGTCGGGGAATCAAGCAGGCCCAGGATCGAGAGCAGCGTGGATTTGCCGCAGCCCGAAGGTCCGGCAATCGAAAGAAATTCGCCGTCCCTGATCTCGAGGTGCACGCCGCTCAGCGCGTGCGTCTCCACTTCATCCGTGTGAAAAATCTTGCTGACGCCTTCGAGTCGAATCAACGCCTGGCCGCTCGCGTTCATGTTGTGCTCCTCCTCATGACGGAATAGGGCCCCGCAGTCGGGTAAAGTTCCGGTCTATTTCAACTCCACGCGGTCGAAATTATCTTCGGCCGACATGTCGGAGAGAATTACCTGGTCACCCAGTTCCAATCCCTTCACGATCTCGATTGTGTTCACCGACGCCCGGCCCAATTGCACTTGGACGCGGACACCCTCTTTTCCATCGTCCACCAGCTTGAAGAGGCCGGCCGTACTCTCGGGATCGCCGTGAACCGGACGCCCCACAAAAAGGACGTCCGCCAGGTTCTCGATTTCGATTGTGCCTTCGATGCTCAGTTGCGGCACGGCGCCTTCCGGCAACGCGCCATCCAAATGCACGTCCACAGTGCGCGTCCCGTTGACCACGGCGGGATCGATTCGCATCACATGGCCGGAAATCAGGCCGTTGTGCGTATCAATCGAGGCCTTTTGCCCGATCTGAACGTCCTTCGCCTGCGTCTCCGCAATTTCGAGCGCGGCCTTCAGTTGCGTCTGGTTTGCCACTTTGGCAAGAACCGTTCCCTGCGTGATCTTCTGTCCCACTTCGGCGTCCACTTCCTGCAGCACGCCGTCAATTCCAGCCCGCACTTTCATTTGGTTCAATTGGGACTTGTACAGCTGATCGAGGGCGCGATCTTCATCCACGGTCGCCTGCTGGACGGCCAATTGCTGCGGAATCGAATTCTCGAATGTTTCCACCTCTTTTTTTGCGAGCTCGTCCTGCTTGCCCAGTTCCTCGGCCGCCACTTCGGACTGCTTCAAAATCAAATCGGACACCAGGCCCGCAGCGGCGAGCTTCTCGTTGGAATCCGCTTGCAGCTTGGCCTGCTGATATTGCGACGCGATGTTCGCGGCCGACGTGCGCTTGTCCATCAGCTGATTCTGCAGCGTGGCTTTCGTCTGTTCGTAGGCCGCCTGAGCGCCTTTCAACGCGTATTCCGCGTTGAGCCCCGTCTGCTCCAATTGTGAATCGCTCAATTCCATCACCACGGTGTCTTTTTTCACCGTGATGCCGGCCAGCAGATGCTTGTCCACGCGCCCGTCCGCCGGCGCAGGAAGCCAAACGATCGTTTCCGGCACAAGCGTTCCCAGCCCGCGAACCTCGATACGCATCGGCCCGCGCCTCACCGTGTCGGTCCAAATTGTGGACCGGTCCACGCTGGGCGCAGCAGGCTTCAGCCGCGAAAGCGCTCCCGTAATCACGACGGCCACCAGCAGCCCCGCGCCCGCATAGATGTAGCGGCGCATCTTTTTCTTCCGCGCGATTTCGGGACGCGCTATGTCCACGGGAACGGCCTCATCTTTCTAGCGTATACATACGACAAATCGTGCTTCCACAATGCACGATTCGTTGGATGCGTTTCCACATTTTAGTGTCGTACCATTTAAATCAATAACAATATTTTTAGGCGCTCTCGGCCGCCCAATAAAGCCGATTCAATCCTCGCGCAGCCGCTTCACGTGTGCTCTTCCCCCGGCGAGAGGAACCGCGCAACGATGGCGGTCGCTTGTTCCCACTCGCGCGCTTCGCGCTCAAGCTGCTTCCGTCCCGCGCGCGTCAGTTTGTAATATTTTGCCTTGCGATTGTTGTCGGAGACGCCCCACTCGGAGGCGATGTATCCCTCCTGCTCGAGCTTCAGCAGCGCCGGATAGAGCGTTCCGTAATTCACCGCCAGCCGATCGCCACTTATCTGCTCGATCCGCCGTGCGATGCCGTATCCGTGCAGCGGGCCGAGCGCTTCCAGCGTCTTCAGCACCATCAGGGCCAGGGTTCCCTGCCAGACGTCCGTCTTGCCGGTTGTTGGTTTCACGTTCGCTCCTATGGAATAGCCATATGGAAGATGCCATAGTTCCTATGGGAACGCAATAGAAAAATGCGGCTGGCTCGTCCCGGGACCGCCCTTGGGCGCCGGCGCGCCAATCGCGTATATTGAACTCCTGCGCGGGAGGCACGCATGAAACCTACAATCGGATTCATTGGGCTGGGACTGATGGGCAAGCCCATGGCGCGGAATCTGCTGAAGGCCGGATTCCCGCTCGTGGTGTGGAATCGCACGGCCGCGAAAGCGGAAGACCTGGTTCGCGAAGGCGCGAAGCTCGCAGCCAATCCCCGCGAAGCCGCCGCGCAAGCGGACGTGCTTGTTACGATTGTCAGCGATCCGCCGGCCCTCGAAGACGTGCTCTGGGGCGCGGATGGCGCGCTCGATGGCTTGCGGCGCGGCAGCATGCTCGTGGATTCGAGCACGGTTACGCCGGACCTCGAACGCCGCGTGGCTGCGGCATGCGCCGAGCGCGGCGTGGATTTTCTCGACGCGCCGGTGACCGGCGGCACATGGGGCGCCGAGAAGGGCGAACTGGTCTTCATGATTGGCGGCGAAGCCGAGGTGCTCGAACGCGCGAAGCCCGTGCTCTCCGCCATGGGCAAGAAGTTTTTTCTTCTCGGCCCAAATGGCGCGGGCCAGACGGTGAAGCTTGCCATGAATCTCCTCCTGGCGGTCGAAGTGGATGCGCTGGCCGAATCGCTCGCGCTCGTCACCGCGGCGGGAATTCCCGGCGAACGCTTCGTGGAAGTGATGCAATCGGGCATGGGCCGCGCGCCGGTCCTCGACGTGAAAGCGCCGCTCATATTGAAGGACGAATTTCCGGCCAGTTTTCCCCTGCGCTTGATGCACAAGGACGTGCGGCTCGCGCTCGAACTGGCACGCCAGCGCGGCGTCACGCTGCCCGTGGCAGCAGCCGCCTACGCCACGTACACCGCCGTCAAGGACGCATCGAAGGACGATCCCGATTTCGCCGCCGTCGCCCGCTTCTGGAAAAGATCCGCCCGCGAGTAGGACGCCCGCCATCAGGCGAGATTGCCGGAAGGGAAGTAAGCGAGGGGGAGATCGCGCACAGTTCGAAGGCCGGCGGGCGCGGCGAGAATAGCGGGTATGGCGTTGACGGCAACAGCGGCCGTCGTGATATCTCCATGCGCGCCGCCCGGAATCGTCAGCGAAATATCCGGCTCGCCCTCGAGTTCCACGGTGTCCGCGGGACGCTTCGCGCCGGCATACATTCTCAGTTCCAGCAGGATTTTTTCCTTGCCGCCGGCCATTCCGCGCGCCACTTGGCGAACGCCCGCCACCTGCCCCGGCGCGACTGCCAGAAATTCCGTCTTCACGGCTTCTTCGGCGATCACCGGCTCGATCGTCTCGGAAATATCGTCGAGCGCAAAGCCCAGCCCATCCGCAATCATCGCCACCGATTCCGGCAGGCCGTGGTGCTTGATGGCCCCGGCGGCGGCCTGCTTGCGAAATTCCTCGGGCGACATTCCGGCGCCGATTTTCCGGAGTAGCGGAAGCCGGCGCTTCGCCGCGTCCACCACGCGCACAGCCCTGGCCGCGTCCACGCGCTGCGAAAGCGCCGAAAGCGTAAGCACGAGCTTATCCATCACGAAGCCCGGATTCACGCCCGCACCGACAATGGCCACTCCCTCCTCCTTCGCGGCGGCATCGAGCTTCGCGGAAAGTTCCGGATGCTTGCGAAACGGGTAGGCCAGCTCCTCGCACGTGGAAACCACGCAGCAGCCCGCGGCAATGCACATGAGCAGCTCGTCCATCACGCCTTCGAGATGCGACGAAGTCGCGTGCAGCACCACGTCCACCGGCTGATTGAGTGCGGAAGGCGCGCGCCCTGAAATCACGATGCCCCAGGGCGCGTCTGCCGCGCCGGCCACTTCACCCAGGTCGCGGCCGGCCTTGGCCGGATCGCGGTCAATCGCGCCCACAATTTCGAGAGAAGTTTTTTCGCGCGCGAGGCGGGCAATCGAAGCGCCGATGGGGCCGGCTCCGAACTGCACCACGCGGATTTTTTTGTTTTTCATCGCTGGGCTCCAGGCAATCCTAAATTAAATCCTTCTCGGGCGGGCCGCAACCGGATTTGCTTCGTATTTGCGCCGCAGGCACGGCCGAATGGCCGCGGACTAGGAGGGTTCGACGCTCGCGCGGATTTCCTGCCAGCGCTTGGGGCGCCGCTTTGCGTCCAGCACTTTCTTGCGCAGGCGGATGGACTTGGGCGTGACTTCCACGTATTCATCATCGGCGATAAATTCGATGGCTTTTTCGAGCGTCATCTCGCGCGGAGGAATCAGCCGGATGGCTTCGTCGGCGGAAGACGAGCGCATGTTCGTCTGTTTCTTTTCCTTGGTGATGTTCACGTTCATGTCGTCTTCGCGGGCATTTTCGCCCACGATCATTCCCTCGTACACCTCTATGCCCGGCCCCACGAACATTTCGCCGCGCTCCTGGATGCCCCAAATAGCGTAGGCCACGGAAACGCCCCCGCGGTCGGCGACCAGCGCGCCCGTGAGCCGCATGGCCATGTCCCCCGCGTAGTCCGTCCAGCCTTCGAGCAGCGAATGAATCAGCGACGTGCCGCGCGTGTCCGTCAGCAACTGGCTGCGCAGCCCGATCAATCCGCGCGAAGGGATGCTGAACTCCATGCGCACGCGGCCCGAGTGGTGGTTCACCATTTTCTTCATTTCCCCGCGGCGGGTGCCCAGCGATTCCATCACGATCCCGATGAACGTTTCCGGGCAATCCACGATCAGCAGCTCGAGCGGCTCGATCCGCCGGCCGTTCTCGGTGCGCACCACGATTTCGGGCTTCCCGACCATCACCTCGTATCCCTCGCGGCGCATGGTTTCGATCAGGATGGCGAGCTGCAATTCGCCGCGGCCCAGCACGCGAAACGCGTCCGTCGAGCCGGTTTCTTCCATGCGCAGGGAAACATTTGTGAGCAGCTCCTTATCCAGTCGCGCGCGGAGGTCCCGTGAAGTCACAAACTGGCCCTCGCGTCCTGCGAAGGGCGAGGTGTTGATCGTGAACACCATCGCCAGCGTGGGCTCGTCAATCAAGAGCGGCTCGAGCGGCGCGGGATGCTCCAGGTCGGTGATGCTCTCGCCGATCTGGATGCCCTCCACGCCCGCGATGGCCACGATATCGCCCGCGGAAACAACCTCGGCTTCGTCGCGCTCGAGTCCGCGGAAGGTGAAAAGTTTCGTGATCTTCGTCGGCTCGATCGCTCCGCTCAATTTCGAAATCGCCACCTCTGTGCCGCGCTGCAAAGTTCCCTGAAATACGCGCGCAATCGCCAGGCGCCCCAGAAAATCGCTGTAGTCGAGATTGGTCACCTGAATTTGAAGCACGCCCGCGGGATCACCCGAGGGCGGCGGAATCGAAGCGACAATCGCCTCGAAGAGCGGCTTGAGATTCTCCGAGCCGTCGTCCAGCGTGCGATGCGCCACTCCCGTCTTCGCATTCGTATAGATGACCGGAAAGTCCAGCTGGTCTTCGCCGGCGTCGAGATCAATGAAGAGATCGTAGATTTCGTCGAGAACAACCGCGGGCCGCGCATCGGGGCGGTCAATCTTGTTGAGGACCACAATGGGAGGCAGCTTCGCCGCCAGCGCCTTCTGCAGCACGTAGCGCGTCTGCGGCAGTGGCCCTTCGCTCGCGTCCACCAGCAGCAGCACGCCATCCACCATGCGCAGCGCGCGCTCCACTTCGCCGCCGAAATCGCTATGCCCCGGCGTATCGACAATGTTGATCTTCGTTCCGCGATACGTGAGCGCCGTATTCTTTGAAAGAATAGTGATGCCGCGCTCGCGCTCCAGCTCGTTCGAGTCCATCACGCGCCGCGGCACGTCCTGGTTCTCGCGGAAAATCCCGCTCTGGTGCAGCATCGCGTCCACGAGCGTCGTCTTCCCGTGGTCCACGTGCGCGACGATGGCGATATTGCGAATCGGTGTCGTCATTGGTTTCGAGCCCATCGAAAAAAGTTGCCAAACGGGACTTGCAGCCGCGAGCGATACTCAGGAAGGATCATTCCGGAGCGCCAAACGGAAGCTTATTTTACCACGTCTCTCTAGCGAGCGGAGCGGGTCTTTGATTCGGAATTTCCGAGGGGCTCATTCTTGGACAAGCGCCGTAGGCGCGGCAGAAGTTAACCCAGGGTGGAAACCCTGGGTAAGATTGAGAAATTCGTCTGAGCCCTGTGCGGGCGACACAATCTGTTTGCCTGCCCGTTCTTTGTCGCCCGCCTGATGCTACCGCCTTACCACCCGATAGACACCAGCAACGTTTGTGGGTTTGAGCAGCCTATGTCGCTCGAGTAGCCGCCCGCATCGTTATATGGGAAGGCATATTGCTGCATGTTGATGGCCTGAGCTTCAATCCACTGCGCGTAGTGGTTGTAGGGCTCCAGCTGATAGAAGCTGGCGGGATTTCCCCACATCCCCTGGTTGGTCAGCTTTCCGGCCGCGTCAAACTCGGGCGTGCCCGAGGTCGGAGCGCTATGCCGGAAGATCGCGGCGGAAAGGTCCGGGTTGGAAGTTAAGCCGGAGCCATTGGGTCCCGCCTTCGGAATCGTAATTCCGTTGAACGACCAGATATTATTGATATACGTCTGGTAGTAATTCTGGTCCGCTCCGCCGGCATTGAACCCAGCCGCGCCCGGCTCAATAATCCGAAACGGGGCAAACTTCAGGTCGTCATGGAAATTGCCTCCGGCTGTCGCAGGAGTGTCGTTGGAATAGCGCTGGAAAGTAACAGACCGGTCTTCCATGAAGGTTTCTTCATTTTCTCCCAGCGCGACATTCGTTCCGTCGCTGCAAGTCAAATTGAACGAGATCTTCACTCCAAACGCATCCACGCGCGTTGTGTCCATGTTGATGGACGTCGGACCCACCGTGAACTCGATAAAGTCCCAGTAGTTGGTGTCGTTCTGGGTCAATGACGGGTCGTTCAAATAGAAGTACATCCGCCCCGCCGAGTTGGCCGGCATATCGAAGAACGGTTGCTGCGCAATCGTAAACTGCGATGCCGTACCGTTGATGGTTGCAGTCCAGATGATCTGACTGTCGGTGTACTTCCCGTTCGTCCGGTTCAGGAACTTCATCATCACCACATTCTTCTTGGCCGGAAGCCCGCTGGCATCCCAGAAGGGCGCCCCGCCCCACAGATTGGGATTGAGCGCAGGCGTTTTCGCCGTCACCGTTATGCTTGTTGGCGAAGCGCCCAGCGAGTTGCTGGCCAGCACCTGGTAGTAATACTGCGTCGAGGCCGTCGCGAGAGCATCCTGGAACCAGTTGCTCTTTGTCTTCCCAATCTGGTTGCTCGTTCCCGGCGTGAAGGTTGGAGATGTGCTCCGGTAGATTGTATACGTCGTCACAGCCGTCCCCACTTCCGAGTTCGTCGAGTCCCACATCAGATCAATCTCGTTGGCATTTTCTGCCAGCGCGGTCAATCCGGTTAGCTCTGCCGGGGCTGCGGTTGACGGCGCCGCCGGAAGCGATGTCGCCGAAGCCGAGGCGGACGCCGAGGTCCCCGCGGGAGTGGACGCCACCACCTGGTAGTAATACGTCGTCGCCGGCTGAACCCCTGGACTTGTCGGAGGGCTCAGCGTGGCGGGATAGTTGCTATCCAGGTAGCTCGTGATCCCAATCGTCGTGCCTAGCAGATTTGCCGACGATGGCGTGAACGTCGGCGATGTGCTTCGGTAAACCAGATAGTTTACCGGCGCGGTGTTCGGGGCAGGCGTTGTGCTCGCCACCCAGCGCAGATCAATCTGCCGCGAAGATGACCCCACCGCCGCGAGCGAGGTCGGAGGAGCCACTCCCCCTCCCGACGCGAGCGTCGTGGCGCTAACCTGCGTAGAGGCGGGCGAGGCACCGTCCGCGTCGTTCGCTTCCACGACGTAGAAGTATGTCGTTGCCGTCGCGAGCCCGGTATCCGAGAACGTGGTGCCCGATGTGGAACCAAGTAAGGTGCTCGACGACGGAGTGAATCCACTCGACGTGCTCCCGAAGACGCTGTAGGAGCTGATCGCGCAGTTTGCCGGAGGCGTAACCGCACTCCAACTCAGGTTGATGTCGCTCGACGATGCCGCCGTCGCCGTCAGCCCAGTCGGTGCCGAGGGAACCGCGGTGCAACTGGAAGCTTGCGTGGTCGCGGCGGGTTCGTTCGTGTCCAAGCTGGAACCGAACTGATCCACTGCTGCGACCGCGTAATAGTATGTCGTCGAAGCCGCCAAGCCCGTACTCGAGTACATCGTCCCACTAATGCCGGAGGCGATCAGGTTGCTGCTCGACGGTGTGAACGCAGCCGTCGTGCTGCGGTACACACTGTAGGTGATGGTGCAGCCTGCCGGGGCCGTGCTGGCCGTCCAGCTTAGATTGATTTGGCTGCTCGATATTACCGTTAGGGTCAGTCCGGTTGGCGGCGTGGGCACTGCGCTGCACGACGCGCCACTGGTCGAATCAATCTCGATCCCGCTAATCAGGGCCTTATCAACGACCGTCGTAAACACGATCACGAATTGACCGCTCGAGTTCGCTGGCTCCGTGAACTGCTGAATATTGGCGATGTTCTCGCCCCCAGCCGTCGCGAAGATGTCGAAGTTCGTCAGCACTTGCGTGCCGTTGATGGAGACGTTGAAGACACGCGAGCCTGCCGTGGTGTGGAACGTTTCGGCAAAGTGCAGCCGTACCAACTGGCTCGAGCCCGCCGCGAAGCCCCCGATCGTGTAGCTGAACGTGGTGCCCGCACCGGCCGTGGCCGTCACGCGCGCCGACTGGTACACCGCCGCCGGCGCCGGATTGGTCACCTTGCTCGTGTTGATCGTGTTGGCGTGGTTAATCGTGGCACCGCCCGTGAAGTCCTCATCGGCCACGAATGGAGTCACCGCCGTCGTCGAACCGGAATCGACGCAGAGAATGGTGCATGACCCGGACGACATGGGAGTGGTGGCGCTGGCTTGGTTCGAGGCAG